>OLFZ01000550.1_pt1 | contig 39813 bp, 35 predicted proteins | sample 1604861 | NCBI WGS metagenome assembly OLFZ01 (sample SAMEA3888895, study PRJEB22519) | human gut metagenome | biome: human gut; feature: human-associated habitat; material: faeces | place: Denmark | collected 2011 | reverse complement strand
CAAGCGTGCAGGGGGTTCACCTGATTGTGAGAAATACCAAGAACTGGAGCAATGCTGAGCTCAAGAAGCTCACCAAGATCGTGGCATACGATGAGTTTGTAGCCAGCGAAGGTGGCGGAACCTCCGGCAAACCTGGCGGAGGCTCAAGCTCCGGTGATACCACTCAGGGTGGCGGTGGCACTCAAGAGGGTGGCGGCTCTCAGGGAGGTGGCGGCGGCACCCAGGAAGGCGGTAGCGACGTAGGCCTCTAGGCATAGCCCCTTCGTGGGCTTTGCTCAGGAACAGAAACTGAATTAATCACTAATAAATAATCACTAATAAATAATCACTAATAAATAATCACTAATGAAATGAAAATGAAACGTGAAACTTGGAAGACAATCATTCAGATCTTGTTGTCAATCGTAACGGCAGTAGCCGCATCGCTCGGAGTAACGAGCTGCATGTAATAGTAGTAACGAGCTGCATGCAATAGCAGTAACGAGCAGCATGTAAATTTTAGGTTCTTAATATCCTCTCCATTCTGAAAGCCGGCTGATTTTAGGCTCATCACTAAAATTCAGTCGGTTTTGTTTTTTCCTGACGGGGGGTACATGTGATAACCTTTATCAGATGTTAAATCGGATAATTCTTGTTAAATAAATCGATTAATATCTCGCATGGCTATACCTTTGCACCCAAATTTATAATCAAAAGGATAATATTTTAAAGGATAATATTTTTAAAAAAAAGAGAAGTAACATGAGTGAAAAAACAGAAAGTTCAGTAGCCTGCAACCCGCATCGGGTAGGCTTCCTGGGGCTGCTCGTCACACTGGGCATCGTGTTCGGAGACATCGGAACATCACCCCTCTATGTGATGAAGGCCATCCTGCATACAGGCGAAACCATCAGCGAAAGCACCATCCTGGGTGCACTGTCCTGCATCATCTGGACACTCACCCTGCAGACCACCATCAAATACGTATGCGTGGCGCTGCGTGCCGACAACAATGGCGAGGGAGGCATCCTCGCCCTCTACGCCCTGTTGCGCAAGATGAAGAGAAAGTGGATTTACATTCTTGCCATCATCGGAGCAAGTACACTGCTGGCAGATGGAATCATCACCCCTGCTATCACCGTGACCACAGCCATCGAAGGACTCGAAAGCATCAGTCCCCACCTGCCAGTCATCCCCATCACACTGGGCATCATCACCATCATCTTCTTTGTGCAACGCTTTGGCACAGAGAGCATTGGCAAGTCGTTTGGAGTATTCATGCTGATATGGTTCCTGCTGCTGGGCGTAACGGGAGCTTTCAGCATCACCTCTTACCCATTGATTCTGAAGGCGTTCAACCCCTATTATGCAGCCAGGCTTCTGGCAAGATCGCCGGAGTGGTTCCTGATTCTGGGCGCCGTATTTCTCTGTACCACCGGTGCTGAGGCACTCTATTCCGACCTGGGTCATTGCGGCAGGAAGAATATCGCCATCAGCTGGGGCTTTGTGAAGACCATGCTCATCCTCAACTATCTGGGTCAGGGTGCGTGGGTGCTGAATCATGTGGATACATCAATGGCTGTGAATCCGTTCTTTGCCATCATGCCGCAGAGCATGCTGTTCTTCGCCATCATCATGGCCACGGGTGCGGCAATCGTGGCGAGCCAGGCACTCATCAGCGGAACCTTCTCCATACTGAGCGAAGCCATGAACCTTCACTTCTGGCCGCGCATGCGAATCAAGCATCCTACCCATGTCAAGGGGCAGCTCTATATTCCGGTCGTCAACCTTGCTATGTACATCGGCGTGGTGCTCATCATCCTGCTCTTCCGCGACTCCTCGCACATGGAGGCAGCCTACGGTCTCGCCATCACCATCACCATGCTGATGACTACCCTGCTGCTCGGTTTCTACCTGCACAGCAAGGGAGTGGCACGGATTTTCACAATGCTGTTTATGGGCGCATACTGCATCATCGAAGCCATCTTCCTGACTGCCAATCTGTCAAAATTCCTCGCAGGAGGATGGTGTACGATGCTCATAGGCGGAATCCTCTTCCTGATGATGTATGTATGGGTGAGAGCCATGAAGATACGCCGCCATTATATCAGCACCAAGCCGCTGAATGATTATTATCAGATTATCTCCGACATCAAGGCCGACGAGAGCATCCCTAAGTATGCTTCCAACCTGGTTTATGTAAACCACGCCAGCAAGGAAGGCACCGTAGACGACAAGCTGCTCTACTCCATCATCAACAAGCAGCCGAAACGTGCTGACCATTACTGGCTTATCAACATGGAGTTTGTTGACACACCTGATACGCTGGAGTACAGTTGCGAGACATTGATTCCCGATACCCTCTACAGCGTGACGATGCACATTGGCTTCCGCATAGAGCCTAGGGTGAGCCTCTATCTGCGCCAGGTGGTGGAAGATCTTGTGGCAAGCAGGAAGGTAGATTTGAAAAGCACCTATCCATCGCTGCGCAAGAACGGCATTCCGGGCGATTTCCGTTTCATCATCATCCACCGCGTTTATTACCCTGAGAGCTCAGATAATCGTCAACAGAATTTACTGATGAGCATCTACGCCATTATCAGCAAGATTGGCATCGACGAGCCTAAGGCTTTGGGTCTGGATACTTCCATGGTGGTGGTAGAACGGGTGCCGCTCATCATCAGCCAGCGTACCGGAAGCATCAGGCGCATCGCCCGGGTTGAGGAGTAATAGGAAGATTTTCCGAAACAAAAAATTCTGCCAGATGATAACTTTTCGGATTATTATTTGTATCTTTGCACCGGAATTGCGCAAAGCAAGGTTGAAAGATAATAAAAAGATAATTGAATGGGAAATAAAATAACAGCAATGGAGCGGGGAATGCAGCGACGCACGGAACTGCTCCTGGGAAAGGATAATCTTGAGAAATTACAGTCGGCACGAGTGCTCATCTTCGGTATCGGAGGCGTGGGGTCATGGTGCGCTGAGGGACTGCTGAGAAGCGGCGTGAGGAACATCACCATCGTGGACAGCGACCGCGTCTGCGTGACCAACTGCAACCGCCAGCTGATGGCAACCAGCCGCACCATCGGCGAGGTGAAGGTGGATGCACTGCGCCAGCGCCTGCTGGATATCAACCCAGATGCCAACATCACCGCCTATCAGAAAATATATCAGGCGGAAACAGCCGACGAATTCCACATGGAGGAATACGACTTCATCATCGATGCCATCGACTCGCTGAAGGACAAGGCAGATCTGATTCTCCGTGCCACTTCCCTTCCGAAGGAAATCACCTTCATTTCTTCGATGGGTGCAGCCCTCCGCAGCGACCCGTTCATGGTGAGGAAGGCTGAGTTCTGGAAGGTGGATGGCGATCCGCTGGCAAGGGCCCTGCGCAAGAAATTCAAGAAGAACAAGACGTTTCCCCGTCGCAAATTCCAATGCGTTTTCAGCGAGGAGAAGCCGATGCAGAACAGGGGCGACCAGCGACTCGTGGAACACGAATGGTGCTCAACAAAGGCGCAGATCAACGGTTCGCTCTGCCACATCACCGCCACTTTCGGCATGGCAATCGCAGGAATGGTCATCAATCATATCATCGATTGATGGCTTGCATCAACAGAAGAAATAAACATTAGAACAAGAAAAAAGATATGATTACAGTTGATGGATTGACCGTAGAATTTGGCGGCACCACCCTATTCAAAGACATTTCCTTCCAGATCAATGAGAAGGACCGTATAGCCCTGATGGGAAAGAATGGCGCAGGAAAGAGTACACTGCTCAAGATCATCGCAGGCGTGAGAACTGCCACACGTGGCTCGGTCTCGGCTCCGAAAGATTGCGTCATCGCCTATCTGCCACAGCACCTCATGACCGAAGACGGACGCACCGTATTCGAGGAAACTTGCCAGGCGTTCGCCCATCTGCACGAGATGCAGGCGGAAATCGACCGCATCAACAACGAACTCACCACACGTACCGACTACGACAGCGATGACTACATGCAGCTCATCGAAAAGGTATCTTCTCTGTCAGAAAGATTCTATGCCATCGATATGACCCATTTCGAGGAAGACGTGGAGAAGACGCTGCTCGGACTGGGCTTCGAACGCTCCGACTTCAACCGCCCTACCAGCGAGTTCTCCGGTGGATGGCGCATGCGTATAGAACTGGCTAAGCTGCTCCTGAAATCGCCTGACGTACTGCTCCTTGATGAGCCGACCAACCACCTCGACATCGAATCTATCGGATGGCTGGAAGACTTCATCATCAACAGTTCGAAGGCGGTGGTTGTCATCAGCCACGACCGCAAATTCGTTGACGATATCACGACTAGAACCATCGAGGTGACCATGGGCAGAATCTACGACTACAAGGCTACCTACAGCCAGTATCTGGAACTCAGAAAGGAGCGCCGCGAGCAGCAGATGAAGAAATATGAGGAACAGCAGAAGATGATTGCCGAGACCAAGGACTTCATCGAACGCTTCAAGGGAACCTATTCCAAGACCTTCCAGGTACAGAGCCGCGTGAAGATGCTGGAGAAACTGGAACTCATCGAGGTGGATGAGGAGGACACCAGCCGTCTGCGTCTCAAGTTCCCGCCTAGTCCTCGCAGCGGCAACTATCCGGTGCAGATGAGCGATGTGGCGATGTCGTTCGACGGCAAGCAGATTTTCAGCGGCGTGAACCTCACCGTGGAGCGAGGCGACAAGATTGCCTTCGTGGGAAGAAACGGAGAGGGTAAGTCTACGCTCGTGAAATGCATCATGGGGCAGCTTCAGAACGAAGGCAGACTGGAGCTGGGACATAATGTCCAGATTGGCTATTTCGCTCAGAATCAGGCTTCTCTGCTCGATGGCGAGCTTACGGTATTCCAGACCATCGACGATGTTGCAAAGGGCGAAATCCGCAACAAGATTCGTGATCTGCTCGGTGCCTTCATGTTTGGCGGCGAGGATTCTACCAAGAAGGTGAAGGTGTTGTCGGGTGGCGAGCGCACCCGTCTTGCCATCCTCAAGCTGCTGCTGGAGCCGGTGAACCTGCTGATTCTCGATGAGCCTACCAACCATCTCGACCTGAAGACGAAGGATGTGTTGAAGCAGGCGCTTCTGGATTTCGACGGTACACTCATCGTGGTGAGCCACGACCGTGATTTCCTTGATGGCCTTGTCAGCAAGGTCTACGAATTCGGCCACGGCCGCGTCCGTGAGCATCTCTGCGGCATCTACGAGTTTCTGGAATCCAAGAAAATGGAAAGCCTTCAGGAGCTGGAAAAGAAATAATATTCAAGGTGTATTGCAAATCGTTTTTTTTGCAATACACCTTTTCTTATTATTTTGTTCCCCCAAAGGCAACATTCTTGACAAATAATAATAATCTCATTTTCTTTATAAAGTTTTAACTATTTCAATTTGGTAATATTACAAACTCTTTGTATCTTTGCAGCCGTAAATGAATAATTATAGCAGAAAATATACAATTCTTAGATAACATGATGAATGGAATAACCAAATATATACTCCTCATCACATTATTAATATATGGCAGCAGAGCGCCGGCACAGAATATAAAACATGAGAACGACTCCGTGAAGATGAACAAACCATTCTATATGGACATACGGACGAATATGATATACGACGCATTGCTGATTCCCAACATAGGAGTGGAATTCGACCTCGGCAAGAGATGGACGGTTGCCGCCAACGCCATGTATGGCTGGTGGAACAACGACCGCAGCCATTGGTACTGGCGAGCCTACGGTGGTGATGTTGCCTTGCGCAAATGGCTGGGAAAGGCAGCCCGAAGAAAAGCCCTCACGGGGCATCATGTCGGGGTGTACGGCCAGATCTTCACCTACGATTTCGAAACCGGTGGAAGGGGCTACATGGGCGGCAAGCCCGGTGGCACGCTCTGGGACAAGATGAACTACGTGGTGGGAGCCGAATATGGCTACTCCCTCCCCATCGCCCGAAGATGGAACATCGATTTCACCATCGGAGCCGGATACTGGGGCGGAATCTACCACGAATATCTCCCACAGGACGGTGAATACGTATGGCAAGCCACGAAGAAGCGGCAATGGATAGGCCCTACAAAGGCTGAAATATCCCTCGTCTGACTCCTGGGCAAAGGGAACTGTAATCAGGGAAAATCCAGAAAGAAAAAATCTTTTCTGATGGATTCCACAGACAGGAAAGGAGGTGGTGATGATTAGAAGAATCCTTACATTTTTCATCCTCCTGCTCACCCTTATCCTGACTTCCTGCGAGCATAAGGAACTCAAATTCCCCGAAACCGTCAAGTTCCGCTCCCTCAGAGTGGTGCTGAAATGGGAACAGCTGGCAGACTTCCAGAAGCCGGAAGGAATGCGAGTCATCTTCTTCCCTCTCCAAGGCAAAGGTGATCCCTGGATATTCGACTTCCCGTATGGCGAAGACCGGACGATAGAGTTGCCTGCCAACGACTATGCCGTGGCGAGCTACAACTATGATGCCGACGGCATTCTGTGGAAGAATACTGACAGTTTCTGGCATATTACCGCCTATACCCGCTCCGTCCAGACGCCTGATGGCGAGCAAGCCTGCATCACTCCTCCGTGGATGTGCGGCTACCATCTGGAAACGGTTTCGGTCAGGGACAATGGCAAGGAAGACGAGCTGGTCATCACGCTCCATCCCGAGAACAAAGTGAGCCGATACACCTACGAGGTGCATGGCATCCGCCATCTTGAGAGAGTGGCTGACATCAGGGCGAGTCTTTCAGGAATGTCGGGTTCGCTGCTGTTGGCAAAAGATGAGTTGCCCGATGATGTTCCATCCCAGCGCCTGCTGTTTGGCGGCGAGGTAAAGGACGGTCAGATCAAGGGCGGCTTCTACACCTTCGGCTATCGCCAGAAGAGCACCGAGCCCCATGTGTTCAAGCTCTACATCAAGAGTCGCACGGGCAAGTTGCATGTTCTGGAGCAGGACGTAACCCAGCAGGTCCGTTCCTTCCCCGTAAAGGGCCATATAGGCAATGTTCATCTGGTATTGAACTTTGATTTCGACATTCCGGAGGATTCCGGAGGCAGCAAGGACGATGCCGGATTTGACGTAGGAGCCGATGACTGGGCAGACGTAAACACGGATATTCTGTGTTAGAAAATATGCAATTCAGAAAGTTTCAGGTAAAATAAACCAAATATATATTTAACGTTTTAGTAAATTTAATTATCTTATGAATAAAATTTATTTATTAACCGCAGCCTTTGCCGTAATGGCATCGCTGTCAGGATGCTCGGACACCGAGCTCGCAAGCATTGATACCGCTCAGGAAAAGACCCCAATCGGCTTCCATACCGTTGGCAGCCAGATGGGATCTAGAGCAACGATTATTGATAATAGTAATTTGACAGACTACAGTTTTAATGTGTATGCGTTTACCAGAAATGAAGATGGTACTGATGACGCTGTTTTTATGGGTACGAATGACACGGGACTTGGAAATGGTGGAGTCAAAATTTCACATGATGGATCAAAATGGAATTATGCCGACCCTACAGATCTCAAGTATTGGCCTACTAGCTCTTTGAATTTTTATGCAGTCAGTCCTGCTTCAGATCCAATTCTCTATACTTGGCAGATTTCCCCAAATAAGAAGGAAATACGCTATTTGAGTGGTGACGAGTACGGAGATGGAACTTTCCCTTATACCGACGTAATGTATGCTATCGCCACAGACAAAAGAAAAACTGATAATGGTGGAACAGTACAGTTACAGTTCAAGCATATTACCTCTCAGATAGTATTTAAGGCAAAGAAGACTTCAAATATGAACGTGGAGATTAAAAGTATCAAATTGCATAATTTCGAGACGAGTAGTGTTTTCACAATACCAACGGATGGTACTGATCCTCAACGAAATAGTTGGAGTCACAACCCCATCTCTAACAATAATGGATTTACTGTCATAAAGGATAAAAAAATAGATGTTAAGACTGATGCAACAGATATTTCAACAAGCAAACCTATGTTCCTTATCCCTCAGAAATTGAATGCATGGAATCCATCGCATGATATAAATACAGCCAACACAAACAAAGAAAGTTACTTGTCAATAGAATGCAAGATATCAATAGGTAATTTCTACAAATTAGGCTCTGAATCAGGCTATGGAACACTATATGTACCATTCGAGGCTGACTGGCAACCAGGCAAGCGTTATGTCTACACCTTGATATTTGGTGGTGGTTATGATGACCAAGGCAAGCCAATCTTAACTCCAATTAATTTTGATGCATCTACAGAAGATTGGGTAGCTGGCAATACTACAACAGGCAACAATATTAACATCCAGCAGTAACCGTCATTAGGCAAAAACTTCACAAGTAAGCCCAATTATATACAAAAATCCCCTGCAAGAGAACAGCAACAAGCTACCTCTTGCAGGGCTTTTTTATATCCCTACCCTTTTTACACATTGGGCTAGGAGCTTTTGGGCCTTCAGCCCGTTCTTGAGCCATATGAGATTTCATATCCCACGGATATATTATCATATTCCACGGATATATTAATTTATCTCTCAGAAATAATATTATATTCCACAGAGATATTTTTTTATCTCTCAGAGATATTTTCATATTTCACGGAGATATTAGCCCCGTCCTTTTAGAAATAAAGATAAACCAGGGAACTGTAGAGCTGGACGGAGAGAACGTAGAGGAGATAGAGCGGAGCAAAGACGCGGATGCCGAAATATGACGCCTCATAAGCCTCCGTGAGCGAACGGAAGCGGTTGCTCGCCACACCAAAGGTGAGACTCATCACCATGACCGCAAAACAAATGTACGGAAGGAGACTCTTCGTAAAACTACTGCCCCAGATGCCACCCATCACGTTCAGCAATATAGCATGGGGAACCATTGTGAGACAAACCATCACGAAGACGAACAGCAGAAACTCGAAAAACACCACTCGCATGGCTACCCGCTGGCGATATTCCCTGCCGTTGAAATGAAGCAGACCGCTCCTGTAGAGTGCCCCCAGCGAAATGCAGAGCAGCAGAAGCCAGACCAGCATCGGCTGCATCAGATTCTCCGTAAAGCGTCCGAAGAACCATCGGATGCCCTCGGCATTGAGCAACGTGCGCGGGAAGGTTTCCGGCATCGCAGCCGTCTGCAGCCACGATACCAGCACCAGGACGCACTGGCCAACCAGCAATCCGCTAGCCAGCCATGCCCCCAAACGGGTCAACTTCCGATAAATCGATATCCTATTCCTCATAGTCCTATTCCCCATGACTTATCTCCCTCGTGACCTACTCCTCGTCAGCCACGAGATTATCAATATCCAGGATGCGCAGTTCGCAGGCCCTTACCACCAGTCGGGTGGCATTCACGCTATTGCCGTTGTTGCCGTCAGGAAACAGCTTCTGCACCAGCTCGTTCTGGCGCTTCTCCAGACTCTTCACACCGAAAGGCATTCCTCGCAGACCGGTAATCTGCTCCTTGGTGTAGCCCAGGGCAAGATGGCGCAGGAAACGCTCGTCATATTCATCAATCTCGTAATTGATGAGAGCCTCCTGGCGCATCAGCTCGCTGTTCACGCTCTTCTTGAATCGCTCGATAATCTTCTTCAGGATAGGCTGGTTGAAGACCATCTTCTTGCCGCCCATGCAGCTCGCCACATCACCACGGGTGAGCAGTTCGCCGCTCTTCAGGATGATTCCGTCGCATCCGGCATCCAGCGCATCCACCCAAAGCTTCTCGTTGAGAATCTCGCCCGTAAAGATGAGCACCTTCACGTCGGGATACTGCTGCTTGGTGCTGCGGCAGATTTCCACACCAATGGTGGTAGAACCGCCCAATCCCAGATCGAGCAGCACGAGGTCGGGCTTCTGCACCTTGATAAGACGCCAGTAAGCCGGTTCGTTTTCGGCAGTTCCAATGATTTCTGCCTCAGGAATGTCTGTCTTGAAGATGCCCTCGGTACCTTTCAGCTCCAGTGGCACATCTTCTACTATAATCACTTTAAAATTCTCCATATCTCAATTCTATTTTTAGTATTTCTATTCAACTCCAGCTTGAGTTTTCTCATGCTGAACTTCTGTTATTTCTAATTCAACCTTATGTTTCCATCTTTCCTTCAAGCCCTCGAAGTCGATTCTCTTAACGACCGCTACAGGCAGGACAGCCTTGATGATTGCACTGCCGTCAGATCCGCCAGTGGAACTGAGACCGCAGCCGCGCAAGTTGGTAATATCACCTACCTCTCTGGCTATCTGTCTCGCCACGAGATAATTGACATCCACGGTAGTTGAAGAAAAGAAATCGGCAATCTGGCGGGAAACGTAAGCCGACTCATGCTGCTTCACATACACCTCGGCATACGGATTTCCGTCCGTAGTCTCGATTCTGATGTCGCACTTCTTCGTATTGGCTATCAGGATTTCGAAAAGAAGCTCCAGCAGGTGGTAATCCAGCCTTACCATACCCTTCGCCTGCTCCATCGCCTGCGTACTCAGCATGGTATATACCGATTTGTAATACTCTATCAGCTCGCGCAGCGATTCCACATCATCGGGATTGGTTTCGATGAGCTGTCGGATGCGCGACGGATAATACATCGTTTCGTGTTTCAGGGCAGAGAGACAGTTGTCGAGCACCTGATTGGCAACATACAGCTTGTCGCCCTCGTATTCCGTTCGATGGATTTCATCTTCCAGCAGTTCCAGTCTGCTGTAGTCCTTCCGGACATCTGCAATGCCGTCGTTCAGCGCTTTCTCGATGCGCACCACCACCTCGTTGAGCTGTTCGCTGTTGGCTCTACGGCTGGTTTTCTCATCCCATATCTCGCTGATTCTCTGCAGCTTTTCCTTGTCAGAGCTGTTGCTGAGCAGAATCTGGTTGATGGTATTCACCTTGTCTACGGCGAAGCGATAGCGCAGGATGTGGCGATAATACAGCAGATAGTAAGCCAGCGGCAGCTGCAGCAGGAGGAGTATCAGGAGAACCACCGCCACATTCTTGGAGTTCTTGGAAACCTCCATCGTGCGCACGTATTCATCGAGCGTATTGTCGGCGCTCATCTCCCTGAAGAGCTGGGTGTAGACCTTGTTGTTGCTGGCATACAGGTCCCACTGGTGGAGCGCCAGGGCTGCCACAGCACTCTCGTTGCGGATATCGAGAATCACGTTGTAGTCGGTTGGCAGACTGTCTCTGAGCCACTGCAGTTCGGCTATGGCTCCCGACTTCGGATACTTCACCATCAGGAAGGTTCCCTTAGATCGGAGCGAGAGATAATGGCGGTTGAGATACTCTCTTGCTGAATCGGCGAAGGCAAGCGTGCGCTCGTAATGACCGTTGACATTGCTGAAATAGGCGCTGTCGGCATACTGGTCGGCTCGCTGCAGATTGAGCGGCTTCTGAACGGCTGTACGCTTGTGCTGATGATGAGAGCCATGAGATTTCTGCATCTTCGCCCAGGCGCTGCCTGAAGGAAGACATGAGAACAGGGCTATCAGCAACGACAGCAGGAGCATACGACCCGCAGGAAGGCGGAAGGCAAAACGGCTCCCCTTGCCCACCTTGCTTTGTACAGAAATATCGCACTTGTCAAACATGCGGCTCGTCTTCTTGTATTTCTCGATGATTCCCTTGCAGTTGATCAGTCCGAAACCATGTCCGCCGGTATAGGCGCGGTCGAAGACATGAGCCAGCTGTTCCTCGTCCATACCCTTCCCGTTGTCCGTGATGGAAATCTCCACATACTTATCCTCTGCCTTGACCTGAGCCTCGACGACCACCTCGCCACCTGCAGGAGTAAACTTCCTGGCGTTGTCGGCTATCGTATTGATCATGAAGAGCGTCAGGGCACGGTCGGCTTTCAAAACAGCATCCGTCGGCTTCACCACGAGCCTGATGCCCTTCATCTGGAAGCTCGTCTTTCCTTTCTCCACAATGTCGAAGAGCTGCTGCAGGGAGAAGCTCTCGATGCGGAGGTTCAGCATTCCCTGCTTCATCTGAATCCAGCGTGTCAGGGTACTGTTATAATCTTCAATGACATCTACCAGTTCCAATATATACTGGTAGCGCTGTTTTCTTACCTCCTCAGTTTCACCACCCTTGCAGAGTCGGGTCACCTCGTTCAGCATACGGTTTATATACGAAAGATTTGAGTTGGCAAACTCCACTTTGGTGCGCTGCTCGACGTTGCGTTCCTTGTTGGCAGATACTCTCATCGTCAATTCCATACGGCGTTCTGTTTCCTCCTCAAACTTCTCTAGGAATTCTTTATGTTTCTGAGCATTAAGCTCCATTCGTTCATGCAGAGGTTTAAGCAGTTCTTCCGTGGATTCCTCCTTGGCTTTCTTGCGCTTCATATAGTCGAAGACATAGAGCAGGATGACGGCAATGACAATCATGGCTATCACGGCGATGATCATGACATTGAGAATCGTGGCGATATCGTCGAGCTGGGCTGCACGGGCTTCGAGTTGGCGGTCCTGGCGGGAAGACTCCTGCAGGTCGAGATAGGCGTTGCGGTTGTAGTCGCTCTTCACCTTGTCGTCGAGTGCGGAATAAGCCAGACTCATCTGCTCGCGGATGGAAGCCACGAGGTCGGGCGCCTGGAAGATAGCCTTATTGTCATAGAGCGCATGGTTCAGACAGTCGAGCGACGACTGGTAATCCCTGATTTGCCAATAGCACTCGGCAAGGGTACGATGGGCTCCTGCCGTCTGATAAACATCGCCATAGCTGCTGAAGAGATTGAGCGCCCGCTGGGCAAAGTTGCCGGCAAGCAGGTTGGCTGGCATCTGCTCGATGTTGAGATACTGGAAGGCAGGCAGGTTGTTCCTGATGAGGAACTCCCGGTTGTCTTCATCCTGGATATGTTCGCTGATAGCCTGCAGGGCATTCGCCTGCCAGTAAGGATAAGGATTAGGACCGCTCGCCAGCATGTAGCATCTGATGAGCATATCGAATTCTGCCTGCAGAATCTCGTGCTGAGTACCGTGGATAATCGCTCCACCCGAACCGTAATTGTAAAGATAGTTCAGATACTGGGCTGTGTCCTGCTCCAAGGCGTCAGGGTCTATCTGGTTCAGGGCTTGCATCATCGGCTTCTCCAACTGCACATAATAGAAATAGGTGGAAGCCACAATCGCAAACTCTGACTGGGCATAGACCGCACGCTGATATTCACGAGGAGGAAGGTTATCAGTCTCCTCGCCTATTCGGCGCAGTCGGCGCATCGCTTTCTCACGATAGGCGTAGAAATCCTTGTTGCGGGCTTCCCGCTGACAGAGTCGCATATTCTGGACGTCGGCAATAAGGAGTTCTATCTGGTTGTCGCTGCGTTCTTCCACCTGGTTGAGCCACTGTTTGGCAAGCTTGTAATCCATCTTGGCAATTGCCACGAAAGCAAGGTTGTTGCAAGCCTCTGCATAACCGGTAGGATAATCGCCGGAAAGAGCTAAGGCTCTCTTTGCCAGCACTTTGGTAGAGTCGAGGTTGCGATAGTGAAGAGCATAGGATTGGCTGTTCAACTTATCCACCTCATACTGATGGGCAGGCGAACAAGCTGAAAAGAAAAGCGCCGCCACCACCACAAGGTTGATGACGACGCTATAAAGATGACATTTCTTTTTATGCATAAGCATAAAAACCAAACAACTTTTTTTTAAAAAACGATTTTCAAAATTAAGCGCGAGCCTTGGCAATATAGCCAAGAGCTTCCTGGCACTTAGCTGTGATAGCAGCCCAGTCGCCAGCAGCAACAGTCTCCTTAGGGAAGAGCTTAGAGCCCATACCTACACAGAGAACGCCAGCCTTGATCCAAGGAGTAAGATTCTCCTCTGTTGGCTCTACGGCACCTGTTACCATGATGTTGCTCCAACGCAATGGTGCCATCACATTCTTGACGAATGAAGGACCACCTACGTTACCAGCAGGGAATACCTTGGTTACATCGCAACCTGCTGCCTGAGCATTGTTGATTTCTGTAACAGAACCACAACCTGGTGAATATGGAACCAGGCGACGGTTGCAGACTGGTGCAATGTCTGGGTTGAAGTTAGGACCTACGATGAAGTTGGCACCCAACTGGAGATAGAGAGAAGCTGTACCAGCATCAACAACTGTACCAGCACCCAAGATCATCTCAGGGCAAGCCTTGTCAGCCCACTTTACCAACTCACCGAAAATCTCGTGAGCGAAGTCACCACGGTTAGTAAACTCGAAAACGCGAACGCCCCCCTCATAGCAAGCCTTGATTACGTTCTTGCAGATTTCAACGTCCTTATTGAAGAATACAGGAACCATACCAGTCTCTTTCATGGCTGCCATGACCTGCATTTTGCTAAACTTTGCCATTTTTTATTTTAATATTAAATGTTAAGTGTTAAATGTTATCGCTGAACGCGACCATTAGCGTTACCGCCAGCAAGACTCTCTACCTCATCAGCAGAAACGAGGTTGAAGTCGCCAGGGATAGTGTGCTTCAATGCAGAAGCAGCTACTGCGAACTCCAATGCCTCTGCCTGAGTCTCCTTGGTCAGAAGACCGTGGATCAGACCACCAGAGAAAGAGTCACCACCACCTACGCGGTCGATGATAGGGTTGATATCATAGTGCTTGCTCTGGTAGAACTCCTTGCCGTCATAGATAAGAGCCTTCCAGCCGTTGTGTGTTGCAGAGAGAGACTCACGGAGAGTAGAAACAACATACTTGAATCCGAACTCCTTCATCATACCCTGGAAGATGCCGTAGTAACCCTCAGCATCTGTCTTGCCGCCCTCTACGTCAGCATCTGGCTTGAAGCCCAGGCAGAGCTGAGCATCTTCCTCATTACCGATGCAAACGTCAACGTACTTCATCAAAGGACGCATCACTGAGATAGCCTTCTCTGAAGTCCACAGCTTCTTGCGGAAGTTGAGGTCAACAGAAACAGTTACGCCGTGACGCTTAGCAGCCTCACAAGCCAACTTGGTCAACTCAGCAGCCTTGTCGCTGATAGCAGGAGTAATACCGCTCCAGTGGAACCACTGGGCACCCTCCATAATCTTATCGAAATCGAAATCTGCAGCATCAGCCTCTGCGATAGCGCTGTGAGCACGGTCGTAGATAACCTTTGATGGGCGCATAGAAGCACCAGTCTCAGCATAGTAAAGACCAACACGGTCGCCACCACGAGCGATGAAATCAGTGTTTACACCATAGCGACGGAGAGCATTCAGGGCAATCTGACCAATCTCGTGCTTTGGCAGCTTAGATACGAAGTAAGCCTCATGACCATAGTTAGCCACGCTGACAGCTACGTTAGCTTCACCACCGCCAGGGATGATGCGGAATGAATCACTCTGAATGAAGCGCTCGTTGCCTTCTGGTGACAAACGAAGCATAATTTCACCTAATGTTACAATTTTTGCCATTGTTGATAGTTTTAATTTATTGTTTTTATGTTTGTTTGTAATTGACAATTCTAGGAACTCATCATTACATGATCTTGACAATGTTTTAAGTCACCGTCTCATATCGTTGGCAAAAATAACCATAATTTCCCAAATAACGAAATAAAAAGGGATTTTTTTTCGTTTTTACCCGTATTTTTCTCTTTTTCAATACTTTTTTTTGGTTTTTGTGCAAAAAAAACAGCTGTGTATTCGCACAATTCATTTTTTTATTGTATATTTGTGCCCGAAAGTATGAACTGTGGTCGCACACACATGCTTTGGTTCAATAATCAATTGATGGAAATGCACAGCCGGCACATATTGCAATATAATAATGTTCGCGCGAAGCTTTCCTCAAAATAAATACTTAAAACAATGGCCGAAAAAATCAGGATCAAGGATATTGCTGAAAGAGCTGGCGTATCCGTCGGAACGGTTGACCGAGTTCTCCATGAGCGCCCCAACGTATCCAAGACTGCCCGTGAAAAGGTGGAGAAGGCGCTGAAGGAGATGAATTACCAACCCAACATGTACGCCAGTGCATTGGCGTACAACAAATCGTACACCTTCTATCTGCTCATCCCTAAGCACGAATCGGAAGCTTACTGGGAAGAGATTGAGGAAGGTGCAAAGAAGTGTGAAGAGGTGCGCCGCGATTTCCATATCGACGTAGAAATCAGATTTTACGAGCGCTCCAATGAGGATTCGTTCCGTGAGATGTCGAAAGAGATTCTGGAAGCACAGCCTGAGGGCGTCATCGTGGTTCCGTCTTCGCTCGCCGTAACACGGGAGTTGACCGAACAGCTGCATCATAAAAGCATCCCCTTCATCCTCCTCGACTCATACATGCCCGACCTGCGTCCACTCTCATTCTTCGGTCAGGATTCGTTCTGCTCTGGCTTCTTCTCAGCCAAGATGTTGATGATGATTGCCAGTGGCGAGAAGGAAATCATGCTGATGAGACAGACCAAGGACGGAAAGGTGGTCAGCAAGCAGCAGGACAACCGAGAGGTAGGTTTTCGCCACTACATGCACGACCACTTCCCACAGGTGGAAATCAAGGTACTCGACCTGCCGCTCAACGGAACCCGAAACGAATACGTGAAGATGCTGGAGAGATATTTTGCCGAGCATCCGGATACGCATCACTGCATCACCATGACGTCGAAGGCACATATCGTGGGCGACTTCCTCCTGAAAACCAACCGCCGTGATGTTCAGATCATGGGCTATGACATGGTGGAGAAGAATGCCCACTGTCTGCGCGAGGGAAGCATCTCGTTCCTCATCGCACAGCACGCCTACATGCAGGGTTACTACTGTGTAGACACCCTCTTCCAGGCAATCGTGCTGAAGAAGAAGGTGACCACTGTGAACTACATGCCTATCGAACTGCTGATGAAGGAGAACGTAGACTTCTATCGCAGAACGCAAATCTAAAAATGATTCTGATTGAAGGAAATAAGTATTTGAATATATACATAATATAAATATATAAAAACAACTACAGAATGAAACTATCAAGCTTTATCAAGATTAACCCTGCCGACTCGGTAGTGGTTTGCTTGCGCCCAATGAAGAAGGGCGAAGTGATTGAGGTAGATGGTAAGACCATCACCCTGTTGCAGGATACTCCTGCTGGACATAAGGTGCTCATCGACGATGCTGCCGAAGGAAAGGACATCATCAAGTACGGTTATCCAATCGGCCACGCCAAGAAGGATCTGAAGCTGGGCGAATGGGTGAACGAGAATAATCTCAAGACCAATCTTGCCGGAACTCTGGAGTATACCTACAACCCTGTAGACGAGCAGTTGAGCATCGCACAGGAGAACCGCACCTTCAAGGGATTCGTTCGCAAGAACGGCGAAGTAGGTGTAAGAAACGAGATCTGGGTGGTCCCTACTGTGGGCTGCGTGAACGGAATCGCAGAGAAGCTTGTTGAACTCCTGAAGAAGGAGACCAACTGCGAGGGAATCGACGCCATCCACGCATGGCACCATAACTATGGCTGCTCTCAGCTTTCAGGCGACCATGAGAACACCCGTAAGGTGTTGCGAGACATCTGCCTTCATCCAAATGCTGGCGCTGTGCTCGTACTCTCTCTCGGCTGTGAAAACAATCAGGCTGACGCTTTCATGGAGATGCTTGGCGACTACGATAAGGACCGCATCAAACTTCTTGTAACACAGAAGGTTGAAGGCGATGAGCTGGAGGAAGGCATGAAGCTGCTCCGTGACCTCTATCAGAAGGCTAAGGAAGACAAGCGCGAGGACGTGCCGGTAAGCAAGCTCCGCGTAGGTTTGAAGTGTGGCGGTTCTGACGGCTTCAGCGGAATCACAGCCAATCCATTGGTAGGTGAATTCTCTGACTGGCTGGTTGCTCAGGGCGGTACATCTATCCTCACCGAGGTGCCTGAGATGTTTGGTGCAGAGACCATCCTGATGAACCGTTGTGAAAACAAGGAACTCTTCGACAAGACTGTTCACCTCATCAACGACTTCAAGGAGTACTTCCTCAGCCACGGTGAGCCAGTTGGCGAGAATCCTTCTCCAGGCAATAAGGCTGGTGGAATCTCTACCCTCGAAGACAAGGCGCTGGGCTGTACACAGAAGTGCGGCCGTGCTCCGGTCAGCGGCGTATTGCAGTATGGTGATCGTCTGGAGACTACCGGTCTCAACCTCCTTTCAGCTCCAGGCAATGACCTCGTAGCAGCCACAGCACTGGCTTCTGCAGGTTGCCAGCTCGTACTCTTCACCACCGGTCGTGGAACGCCATTCGGCACCTTCGTACCAACCATGAAGATTTCTACCAACAGCAATCTGGCAAAGAACAAGCCAAACTGGATTGACTTCAATGCCGGTGAACTGGTAGAGGGTACTGAGATGAAGGATCTTGTACGCAAGTTTATCGATAAGATTATCGCCGTAGCCAATGGCGAGGAAGCCCGCAATGAGAAGAACGGCTACAGCGAAATTTCCATTTTCAAGAATGGAGTAACATTGTAACATTAAATATAAAACATGAGTAATAAAAAAGGTTTGCTGGCGCTATCGCCGTTATTTCTGCTGATTGTCCTCATCGCAGTGTTCACCGTCTATTCTACGGATGCGACTCACAAGGACACCAACTTGTCGCTCACCGTGGCATTCATGATATCCAGTATCTATGCCGTGGCGATTTCGGGTGGAATGCCCATCAAGAAGCGAGTAGATACCTACAGCAAGGGTGCTGGCGCCAACAACCTGATGCTCATGTTGTGGATATACGTACTGGCAGGTGCGTTCGCAGCATCGGCAAAGGCTATGGGGGCTGTAGATGCCACCGTGAACCTGGCGCTGAGCGTTCTGCCTGCCAGCATGATTCTTCCAGGACTCTTCCTGGCGGCTTGCTTCATCTCCGTCTCCATCGGTACCAGTGTAGGAACGGTGGTGGCGCTGGTTCCTATTGCAGCCGGACTGGCTGGTTCCATGCACGGCAATGTGGGTATGATGACCGCCATCATCGTGGGTGGCGCCTATTTTGGCGACAACCTTTCGTTCATCTCTGATACGACGGTGGTGGCAACCCAGACGCAAGGTTGCCGGATGAGCGATAAGTTCAGGGTTAATTCGCTCATCGTGGGTCCTGCCGCCCTCATCATCCTCGGCGTCTATGCCGTGATGGGAATCGGTCTTCAGGCTCCAACCGACATTGCAGACGTGGAATACGTCAAGGTATTACCTTATATATTAGTACTCGTCTGCGCCATAGCCGGCATGAACGTGATGGCTGTTCTGGCAATGGGCACGATACTCTGTGGCGTCATCGGCGTGGCAAGCTACTATCTCGGTTCTCCCCTCTCCTACGACCTGTTTGGCTGGTTCTCGGCAATGGGCAATGGAATCACGGGCATGGGCGAGCTGGTGATTATCGCCATGATGGCAGGCGGAATGCTGGAAATCATCCGGGAGAACGGAGGAATCAACTATATCATCGACAAGATTACCGCCCGTGTTCACGGCAAGCGTGGAGCCGAACTCTCCATTGCTGCGCTCGTATCGCTGGTGAATATCTGTACAGCCAACAACACGGTGGCAATCCTGACTGTGGGAAATATCGCAAAGAAGATAGGTGATAAGTTTGGCGTAGACAACCGCAAGGCAGCCAGCATCCTCGACACCTTCTCGTGTATGGTGCAGGGAATGATTCCTTACGGAGTTCAGATGCTTCTGGCAGCCGGTCTGGCAGGAATCAGTCCGATGGACATTCTGCCCTATCTCTACTATCCGGTAGCCATCGGTATTGCCGCCTTCCTCGCAATCATCTTCCGCTATCCGAAGCGATATAATTAAACAGAAAAATATCATTTAAAAATCAGGCGATATGAACTTTTTACAGAGAAACCTTTTCATCAAGCTGCGTTCCGAGAATTTCGGAACTGATGAAGAACTGGAACCAATGACAACCTTCAAGATGCAGAAGATTGCCCAGATGATGAAGAACCTCAGCGACATTCCAGAGGGAGAAGTTCGCATGAACAACAGTTTTCTGAATCGCCGTCTTACTAAGATACAAGATGACGAACGCCATGCTATTGATACTTCGATAGAAACCGTCTACCTGCTGCGCATCATCGTGGGCAATGTGAACAGCATCCTGAAGAGCGGAATCAATCTGAAGGGCATTATCCAGTTGGGCAACTACCTGCGCACGAAAGGCGACAAGGTAGACTTCGTGAAACTGGAGAAATGGCTTACCAGACTTCGCATCCAGCGCATCGCACAGCTGGAAGGAAGCGTGCTCATCACCTTCTTTGACTTTGAACAGGACGAAATCCCGTTTGTTCGCCAAGTAGAGCCAGGCGCCTACAAGCATACGCTGCGCTCGCTCTATTACAACATTACGGAGCATCAGGACATCCAGTTTGAACAGAACAATGCCGGCTTCGTACATACTACCGGAGGCACCATGCGCAAGAATCTGCGCCGAAGCATGCGCTTCCTGCAGTATGCTCCGATAGAGACTATGAGCAATTTCATGAACAACTTTTTCCGTTCACTTTCGGAAATCGAAGAATAGTGAAATATAAATTTATATAAAAAACGAACACGTCTGATGCATATATCAGACGTTTTTCGTATCTTTGCAGTTATGAAAAGAAGTATCATAACAATAATTACCATTATATTTACCCTTGGGCTTCATGCTCAAGTGCAATGTGAAGATACCTGCAGTCATGTGCATGGTATTGACCTCAGCCATTACCAAGGGAATGTCTTTTGGGAAACTGTAGGTGATAATTCCAAGATGGCTTATGTCTATCTGAAAGCTACTGAAGGCGGAACCAACGTAGACGCCAAGTATAAGAAGAACATCGACCTGGCTCACCGGTACGGGCTCAAGGTAGGATCCTACCACTTCTACCGCGCCAGGATTCCGCAGCAGACGCAGCTGGAGAATTTCATGGCACAATGTCGACCTGGGGATCAGGACCTGCTGCCGATGATAGACGTGGAGACCAAGAGCGGACTGAAAACTGAAGAGTTCTGCGACTCGCTGTTCAAGTTCCTGCATCTGGTTGAAAAAGCCTACAGACAGAAGCCGCTCATCTATACTGGAGCCAACTTCTACGACCATTATCTGCTGGGCAAGCTGGACAGCTACAAGCTCATGATTGCCCAATACTCCAAGCGGGACCCCGTATTGGCAGACGGCAGAGACTTCGAGATGTGGCAGTATACAGGTAAAGGTAGACTGAACGGAATCAATGGTTATGTTGACAAAAGCCGCTTCATGGGAAGGCATAGACTGAGAGAAATCAGATTCAGACATCGATGACTTTGAACTTCGTTACTTTGAACTTGGAGCTTTGAACTTTATGATTAGCTTCAGGGGGTAAAAGTGAGGGCTTGAGGTTAGGAAATCAATGATGTCTGGAAATTAAAATATGTAAATCAATAAACTTTAAATAAAACTATGGCAATTATAAAATGTCCTGAATGTGGACGCCAAATTAGCGATAAAGCACCAACATGTCCAAGCTGCGGTGTAGAGATTGCGGGCAAAATCACCAAATGCCCTAACTGCGGAGAGGTATATTTCAATTATCTTGAAATGTGTCCTAACTGCCAGACTCCCAATCCGACATTGGTAGGTGGCAGAGGCGGAATCTCTCCTGCTCCTTCTGCACCGGTGCAGCCTGCACAGTCAGTGGAACCGGTTGCTACAGTTCAGCAGCCTGCAAGACAAACCATGCAGCAGCCAGCAAGACCGGCTACTACGGAAATGTCTGCAAGACCGGCAAATCCGGGAATGCCTGCTACTCCTCCACCTCCACCAGTACGCCCAACGGCAGCCAACGGAAACGGAGGCGAGCAGAATCCGGAAAATAAGGAACCAGAAAAGAAGAAGGGAACCAGAAGCATTCTGATCATCTCGCTCATCTTCTCTGTTCTCGTCTGCGGAATCCTGTATTACTTCTATGACAATGCCAACAAGAACAAGGAGATGGAAGCTTACGAATACGCCATGCAGAGTACTGACCCGATGGTTCTGCAGAGTTATCTGGACACCTACAAGGACGCAGACGAAGCCCACCGCGATTCGATTACAGCTCATCTTGACCGTTTGAAGCAGACGGATCAGGACTGGACCAATGCAGTGGTAAGCGGTTCGAAAGATGCGCTGCAGGCTTATCTGGAGAAATATCCGAACAGCATTCATAAGCAGGAAGCCATCAACAAGATTGATTCCATCGACTGGAATGTGGCTAAGAATGCGGATACGGCTGATGCTTATCAGACCTACCTGGATGACCACAGAGACGGTTCGCACATCGAAGAGGCTGAGAATGCCCTGAAGAAAGTGAAGGGGCGCGACCTGCAGCCGGAAGAGAAAGAATTTATCTCTAGTCTCTATCGCCAGTTCTTCCAGAGCATCAACGCTCATGATGGTGATGGGTTGCTCGCCAACTGCGAAGACATTCTCTCTTCACTGCTGGGCAAGAATTCTGCACCGAAATCGGATGTCGTTACTTTTATGGACAAGCTCTATAAGGAGGATGTTGCCAATATGAACTGGCACATCAACAATGATTATCAGATCAAGAAACGTGAGATTGGCGACAGCGAATATGAATATCAGGTAGTGTTCACCGCCAAGCAGGTGGTTGACAAGACAGACGGTTCCAAGCACGAACAGTTGTTCAAGATTTCGAGCACCGTTTCTCCTGACCTGAAGATTTCATCATTCAATATGTCGAAGGTAACTCCTGCTCAATAAAAAATATGGGAAAATAAAAAAAGCCCTGTAAGAACAAAAGCATTCAAGTTTCAATGACTTATTTTAAAGCTTTTGCCCTTACAGGGCGATTTTGTTTATGTACTTAATACCCAGGGCGTTGCCCTGAGCTAGGAGCTTCTGACCTTTACTTTGCGTCCTTCATCTGGCGAAGCAACTCTTTCTGTCTGTCATTCAAGCCGGTTGGCAACTTCACATTATAGGTAATCATCAGATCACCGAAGGTTCCATCGCCACGGTCGTAACCCTTGCCACGAACACGAACCTTCGTTCCGTTCTGAGTCTCAGGCTTGATCTTCAACTTAATCTTCGAACCGTTGCTCAGCGTGATGATTCCTTCACCACCCAACAAGGCAGTATACATGTCGATGTTCACGTTCATGTTCATTTCGCCATTGTTGGTTCTAGCACCTTGCTGACCGCCGCAGCCGCCGTTGCAACCGCCAGTACCGAAGTCAGCACCTGCGCCATAACCGGCATTGGCTCCACCGAAACCGCCAAAGCCACCAAAGCCGCCAGTTCCAGCTCCGCCTCCGAAGCCGCCGAAACCAGCACCGCCCTGGCTGCTGCGGGAACGGCCACCGCCAAAGAGATTTTCGAAGAAGCTGGAGAATCCACCTCCGCCACTTCCGAAACTGCTGAAGTCGAAGCCCTCAAACGGATTGCCGCCAGCGCCACCGGCACTGCCGCCACCAAATCCACCACCACCGAAGCCACCGGCGTTCTTCCAGTTCTCGCCAAACTGATCGTATTTGGCACGTTTATCTGGATCTGACAACACCTCATACGCCTCGTTCAAAGCCTGGAACTTAGCCTTTGCCTTCGGGTCGTTAGGGTGCAAGTCAGGATGAAACTGCTTAGCTCTCTTACGATAGGCTGCTCGAACATCCTTCTGAGGAATGTTCTTGTCAACACCAAGAATTTTGTAATAATCTACGAATGCCATATTCTTATACCTCCTATTTTTAATTATTTTTTGAATTATCCAACAAAAAGTATGCCGTAATTGCCAACTTTTTTGTACTTTTGCAGAGTAATAATAACTTTTTAGTAATATGAAACAAGTATTTGCAGCGCTCTTGCTGGCGCTTACCATCAATTCACCCGCTATGGCACAGCAACGTACCGTAAAACTGAGAGTGATTGAAACGAGTGACGTCCACGGTTCCTTCTTCCCTTACGATTTCATCAACCGGAAGCCAAAGGCAGGTACTCTGGCTAGAGTTTCTTCCTACGTCAACGACCTTCGAAAGACGTATAAGGACAATGTTATCCTCCTGGAGAATGGCGACATTCTGCAGGGACAGCCCACCTGCTACTATTATAATTATGTGAACACCCAGGCTCGCAACGTGGCTTCGGATGTGGTCAACTATATGAAGTATGATGCGCAGGCGTTCGGTAACCATGATATTGAGACCGGTCACCCTGTTTACGACAAATGGATCAAGGAGTTGAACTGCCCTGTTTTGGGAGCCAACATCATTGACACCAAGACTGGCGAGCCTTACGTCAAGCCTTACATCATCCTGAACCGCGAGGGAGTGAAGGTTGCCGTGCTCGGCATGCTGACTCCAGCCATTCCTAACTGGCTGACAGAGAATCTCTGGAGCGGTCTCCATTTCGAGAACATGGTGACCAGTGCCCGGAAATGGATGAAGTACATCCAGGAGAACGAGAAGCCGGACGTGGTAATCGGCGTCTTCCATAGTGGTAAGGACGGTGGAATCGTTACCCCTGAATATGAAGAGGATGCTTCGCTCAGAGTTGCAAAGGAAGTGCCAGGTTTCGACATAGTACTCTTTGGCCATGACCACACCCGATGCAACGAGACTGTTACCAATGTGGAAGGCAAGCCTGTTATTTGTCTCGACCCTGCCAATAACGCCCTCTCCGTAGCTGATGCAGAGATTACTCTGACCCTCAACAAGAAGAAGGTGAACGGTAAGAAGCAATATGTAGTGACTGACAAGAAAGTGGTAGGAAACCTTGCCGATGTGACAAAATGTCCTATCGACGAGGAATTCATGAAGACTTTCGAGCCTCAGATTGCAGAAATCAACCAATATGTGGGCAAGCAGATTGGTACTTTCAAGAACACCATCCACAGCCGTGAATCGTTCTTCGGAAGCTGCGCCTTCAATGATTTCATCCTCAACCTGCAGCTCGAAATCACCAAGGCTGACATTGCCTTCAACGCTCCGCTCCAATTCAATTCCACCATCAACGCTGGTCCTGTCTACGTGAGCGATATGTTCAACCTCTATAAATATGAGAATCAGCTCTACGTGATGCGCCTCACCGGTGAAGAGATTCGCAAGCATCTGGAGATGAGTTATGACCTTTGGGTGAACACCATGAAGAGTCCTGACGATCATCTGCTTCTGCTTGACACCCAGACCAAGGGCGATCAGCAGCGCCTGGGCTTCAAGAATCTCTCCTTCAACTTTGATAGTGCTGCCGGAATCGACTATGAGGTGGATGTTACGAAGCCAGACGGAGAGAAGGTGAAGATTCTGCGCATGAGCAACGGTCAGCCTTTTGATGAGAAGAAATGGTACAATGTAGCCGTAAATAGCTATCGTGGCAATGGTGGCGGAGAGCTTCTCACTCGTGGCGCCGGAATTCCAAAGGACAGTCTGGACAGTCGAATCATCTACCGCAGCAAGCGCGACCAGCGCTACTACCTGATGGAAGCTATCGAAAAGATGGGCACTATCGAGGCTAAAGCCAACAACAACTGGAAGTTTGTTCCGGAAGCATGGACCAAGCCTGCAGCCCAGCGCGACTATGAATTGCTGTTCGGCAAGGAAAAATAACTGAACTTTCGCAAGTTCCTTCCCACACGCCAGTGACCGTTGGTTCAGAGCGTGTGGGACTAACTTGCGAAACTTGAGAAAAAATATATTATGAAGTATTGGTTTATATTTTGCAAGAGTGACATCTTGCTGGAGAAGAGAGAAGACGGAACCTATACGATTCCATGTAGTGAGGAATGTCCGATAGAGACAAAGCCCTGGACCCACATCCTCAACATCACTCCGATGGAGGACGGAACGGAGGTGAAAACCTTCACCATTCCGGAACCCGTCACAGACCATCCGAATTTCGAGATGTGCGGTCTGCGCCCCAGTTTCTATAAGCTCACACCTGAGCTTTATCAGAAGGCAGGCAAGTGCCAGGAACTGAACTACTGGGACATGAACACCCATTTCTGCGGCGTCTGCGGCGCTCCGATGCAGATGGCAACCGACATCAGCAAGAAATGCACCCAATGCGGTAAGCAGGTCTGGCCATCTCTCGCCACCGCCATCATCGTGCTCATCAAGAAAGGCGATCAGGTTCTTCTCGTTCATGCCCGCAACTTCAAGGGCAACTTCGATTCTCTCGTAGCCGGATTCGTAGAGACGGGCGAAAGTCTGGAAGAAGCCGTGCATCGCGAGGTGATGGAAGAGACGGGACTTACCATCAAGAACGTGAAGTATTTCAGTTCCCAGCCATGGCCTTATCCAAGTGGACTGATGGTGGGCTATACGGCAGAATATGTGGATGGAGAAATCCACCTGCAGAAAGAGGAACTCTCTCGCGGCAAGTGGTTTAGCAAGGACAACCTCCCTATCCTTCCCGAGAAATTATCCATTGCCCGCCGCCTGATTGACGCCTGGCTGGAAGGTAAGATTTAATAGTTGAACGCAACAAAAAACTTTTGTTCTGAACAAGAAACAAGAATGCAACAAGAGATGAAAGAGAAACTTTGGAATGCTAACTATGTGAAGGTGATGACGACCAATTTCTTGCTCTACTTCGCCTTCTATCTTCTCACCCCGTTGCTCCCGCTCTATCTGAGTGAGACCTTCGGGACAACGAAGGATGTAATCGGCATTGTACTGAGCGGATATACTGTGGCAGCCCTCATTGTCCGCCCCTTCAGCGGCTATGTGGTAGACGGGTTCTCTCGAAAGAAAGTATTGATGATCTGCCTGACAGCCTTCGCCATCTTCTTTGCAGGATACATTGCTGCCAGCACCATCCTGATGTTTGCCATCTGCCGAACCCTGCATGGCGGACCGTTTGGCGCCGTAACCGTTGCCAACAGTACCTGCGCCATTGATGTCCTGCCTGCCAGCCGCCGCAACGAAGGCATTGGCCTCTACGGACTGAGCAACAATTTCGCCATGGCAATAGCTCCTTCTGTCGGAATCTATCTCCATAATATGGTGGGCAGTTACATGGTACTGTTCTGGATTGCCTTCATCGTAGCCATCGCTTCGGTGGTGATTGCCGGAACGGTTCATCTGCCGGAGAAGGAAATCGTCAAGAACAAGGAGAAGCTGTCCCTGGACCGATTCTTCCTGACCCGTGCCTGGCTGCTCGCCATCAACATCTGCATGTTTGGTTTCTGCTGGGGCGTTCTGAGCAACTATCTTGCCATCTACAGCAAGGAAGAACTCGGCATTACGGGCGGAACAGGAACCTATTTTGCCATTCTTTCGATGGGCTTGTTCCTCTCCCGCATGCAGGGACGTAAGGCGCTGAGCAAAGGCAAGTTAACGCAGAATGCAGCCGAAGGAATGCTGATTTCGCTGGTGGGCTTCATCATCTTCGTCGCCATCAAGCATCCAGTAGCCTATTACCTCTCAGCCGCACTCATCGGTCTGGGCAACGGTCATCTCTATCCTGCCTTCCTGAATATGTTTATCAATGTGGCACGCCACGACCAGCGAGGCACAGCCAACAGCAGTATTCTTACGGGTTGGGATTTGGGATTCGGAATCGGCTGTCTGCTCGGTGGTGTTGTGGCAGAGCATTTCAGCTACAACGGAACCTTCTGGATGGTAGCCATCGAAAATGCTGCAGCCGTCGTTCTGTTCTTTGCCGCCTCTAAAGGCTTTTTCGAGAAACGGAGAAGAGCAGAATAGAATTTTCAGAAAAAATGTTCCGTGAGAAAACGGAAAAGAAACAAAAAAAATGAGGGTGTGCCATCAACAAAATGATGACACACCCTCAACTGTTTTCCAATGCTGTGTTCTGCTTAGAATGGAAGATCGTCAGCGCTTCCACCTGCTGCAGGAGCTGCTGGCTGAGCTGGAGGGAATGGAGCAGTAGCACCTGCTGCAGGAGCAGCTGCTGGAGCTGGCTGAGCAGGAGCTGCACCCATAGGAGGGAATGCTGAAGCACCTGGCTGCATTCCACCCATTGCGCCAACAGCGTTAGGATCTACGCGCTGCACATTCCATGCTTTGATGCTGTTGAACCAACGACCCTGATACTCGTGAGCATCAATATCGAAGGAAACCAAAATCTCTTCACCACTCTGAATATTGAACTGAGCCATACGGTCTGCGCCAAAAACATCAAAGCACAACTTCTTAGGATATGCTTCGTGAGTTTCGATAACATAAGACTGAGCCTTCCACTCGCCTCTCTGAGATACGCCGCTTCTTTCTGGTAAAACGGCAATAACCTTTCCTTGTAATTCCATATTAATATTTTAAAGTTTTTATAGATTCAAACGATTCTGACTGCGAAATTACTAAAAATAGTTCTAAAACTCAAACTTTTATCCAATTATTTTTGTGTATGAACAATATTTTTTGTATTTTTGTGCTCAATTAAGCGATTATGCTAAATTAAATAGGTGAATAAGAAAAATAAAAAATTAATTTAAAATAAATACTCATGAGATTTACAGTTTCAAGTTCTGCATTGAGCAACAAGCTCAACATGCTAGCCAAGGTAATCAGCAGCAAGAATTCCTTGCCTATCCTTGATTGTTTCCTTTTCCAGGTAGCAAATGGTGAAATGACAGTTACTGCCAGTGATAGTGACAATATCATCAAGAGCACCATCGAACTGGCAGACAATGACGGCGAAGGCGAATTCTGCGTTCCTAACAGAGTTATCCTCGATGCGCTCAAGGAATTGCCTGAGCAGCCTCTCAACTTTGATGTTGACACGGAGACCTTTGCTATCAAAATCGTTTACCAGAACGGTCTTTACAACTTCACCGGTCAGAATGCGGAAGATTACCCTCGCACACAGAGCATGAACGAGGCTTCTCATTTCATCGCCCTTCCTACAAACGTGCTGATTGACAACATCTCACGTTCTCTCTTCGCTACGGCAAACGATGAATTGCGCCCTGTAATGAACGGTATTTATTTCGACCTCACTGCCGATGCTCTCGCCATCGTTGCCAGCGACGGCCATAAGCTGGTGCGCAACAGAAACTACACCATCAAGAGCGAGACTCCAGCTTCGTTCATCCTTCCTAAGAAGCCAGCTTCCCTGCTCAAGGCTATCCTGACAAGAGACAGCGATGACGTGGAAATCAAGTTTGATGACCGCAGTGCCGAAATCCTTTTCGCTGACGGCGAGATGAGATGCAGACTCATTGACGGTCGCTATCCTAACTACAACTCCGTGATTCCTAACAATCCTAACGAGGTAACCGTAGACCGCAGGGCTCTTATCAGCGCCTTGCGCCGCGTAATGCCTTTCGCCAGCGAGAGCAGCCAGCTGGTTCGTTTCAGCATCGAACCTGGCAGAATGGAGGTTTCTTCTGAGGATATGGACTTCTCTACATCAGCCCGCGAGCAGATGTCATGCGAGTATGTGGGTTCGCCAATCAACATCGGTTTCAAGGGCAGCAGCCTGAACGAAGTGCTCAGCAATATCAGTGGCGACAACATCATCCTCCAGCTCGCTGACCCTAGCCGTGCCGGAATCATCGTTCCTGCAGAGCAGACTGAAAACGAGGATGTCCTCATGCTCATCATGCCTATGCTCCTGAATGACTAAGGAGCAGCAGGCTTAACTGAATCGTCAGACAAATATTTTTAATAGAAAATGAAACTCAACTTAAAAAAGCCTTTAATCGTGTTCGACCTTGAAACAACAGGTCTGGACATGGTGAAGGACAGAATCATTCAGATATCATACATCAAGGTAAGTCCGGACGGAACAGAGACAAGAAAGAACCTCTTCGTCAATCCGGAGAAGGAGATTCCTGCAGAGGTCATAGCCCTCACAGGCATCAGCAACGAAGACGTCAAGGACGCTCCTACCTTCAAGCAGCTGGCTGCCACACTCGACAAGGAGTTTACCGGCTGCGACTTTGCCGGCTACAATTCCAACCATTTCGATATTCCGATGCTCGCAGAGGAATTCCTCCGTGCCGGAATTGACTTCGACTTCAGTAAGTGCCGCCTCATCGACGCTCAGACCATCTTCATGAAGATGGAGCGCAGAAACCTGGCTGCTGCCTACAAGTTCTTCTGCGGAAGAAAGATGGAAGAAGATTTCGAGGCTCATAGAGCTGACCAGGATACAGAAGCCACCTACCGCGTGCTGATGGCTGAGCTCGACAAATATGCTCCAGGCGTTCAGGACGAACCGGAGCGCGTGCTCAACAACGACATGGACGAGCTGGCTGCCTTCTCCAAGCAGAACGACAATGTAGACTTTGCTGGCCGCATCGTATGGCAGGAAGTGAAGGATGCTGACGGCAATGTAATGACCAATGAGAAGGGCGAGCCTCTGAAGCATGAGGTCTTCAACTTCGGCAAATACAAAGGCTGGGACGTTGGCGAAATCCTGACCCGCGACCCAGGCTACTTCACATGGGTTCTGGGCAGCGACTTTACCAACAATACCAAGCAGGTACTTACCCGTATTCGCCTCCGTGAATACAATAAGCGTATGGGGAAATAGGAGAATGTTGAAAGGAAAGAAAATAGTACTGGGCATTACGGGCTCCATTGCAGCCTATAAGTCCTGTCTCATCATCCGCGGGCTCATCAAGAAAGGCGCTGAGGTGCAGGTGGTCATCACGCCAGCCGGCAAGGAGTTCATCACTCCCATCACCCTCTCTGCCCTCACCCATAAGCCCGTGGTGAGCGAGTTCTTCTCGCAGCGCGACGGAACATGGAACTCTCATGTTGACCTCGGACTCTGGGCAGACGCCATGCTCATTGCTCCCTGCACCGCCTCTACGATGGGTAAGATGGCTCACGGCATTGCCGACAACATGCTCATCACCACTTACCTCTCCATGAAGGCGCCGGTCTTCATTGCACCAGCCATGGACCTGGACATGTACAAGCATCCATCCACCCAGGCTAACATGAAGACCCTTCTGGGCTATGGCAATCATATCATAGAACCGGAAGTGGGATTTCTTGCCAGCGGACTGGAAGGCAAGGGACGCATGGAAGAACCCGACATCATCGTGGAGTATCTGGAACGATTCTTCAGCGAGCAGGAAGACCTGAAGGGCAAGAACGTGATGATTACTGCCGGACCCACCTATGAGAAGATAGATCCGGTGCGCTTCATCGGCAATTATTCTTCCGGCAAGATGGGGTTCGCCCTGGCTGAGGAATGTCTGCGCCGTGGCGCCAACGTAACCCTCATCGCCGGTCCCGTAGCGCTCTCGTGCAGTCCCGGAATCAACCGCATCGATGTGGAGAGCTGCGAAGAGATGTATCAGGCCTCTACCCTGGCTTTCCAGCAGGCAGATGCAGCCATCCTCTGTGCTGCCGTTGCCGACTTCAAGCCGAATGCCGTTGCCGACAGGAAAATCAAGCGTGAAAAGGACGACCTGGAATTGCGCCTCGTGCCTACGCACGATATTGCTGCTGCCCTGGGACAGATGAAGCAGAAGAACCAGCGAATTGTGGCTTTCGCCCTGGAAACCAACGACGAGGAAGCCAACGCACAGAAGAAGAGACAGAAGAAGAATGCCGACTTCATCGTGCTCAACTCCACCCGCAATCCGGGAACCACATTCCGCACGGACGACAATCAGATAACGATTATCTCAGAAAAGGGCAAGAAAGAATATGAGAAGAAACCAAAGACTGAGGTGGCTAAAGACATCATCAACGAATTGGCAAAAATCCTGTAAGTGGATGAAAGCTGTCTGTATGGTATGGATTCTGTTCTGTACCGTACAGACAGTTTCTGCGCAGGAGCTCCAGGCCAAGGTCACGATCAACCACGCCCAGATTTCGGGCACGGACAAGAGCGTCTTCGAAAACCTGCAGCAGACTCTGGAGCAGTTTCTCAACGACCGCCAATGGACCCATCTGCAGTTTGCCAGGAAAGAGCGCATCGTCTGTAATTTCAACATTACGGTAAGTAAGTATGATAAAGATGCAAACATGTTTACATGCAAGGCGCTTATCCAGGCTAACCGACCGGTCTATAATTCGGCCTACACCACCACCATATATAATAATGTGGACCAGAACTTCACGTTCAAGTTTGCCGAGTTCGACCAGCTGGAGTTCAACGAGCAGCAGATAGACAATCAGCTGACGGCTCTCTGCGCCTATTATGCCTATCTCATCATAGGTCTTGACCTCGACACGTTTGCGCCCAAGGGTGGCGAAGATGTGCTTCAAAGATGCATGAACCTTGCCAACAACGCCCAGAACCTCGATTATCCGGGATGGAAGGCATTTGCCGATTCCAAGAACCGCTTTGCCATCATCTCCGATTATCTGGACGGTGCCATGGAACCCTACCGCCAGCTGCAGTATGATTATTACCGCAAGGGGCTGGACGAAATGGCAAACAACGTGGAACGAGGCCGGGGCGAGATTACTACGGCTCTTACCACCCTTCTCCGGAAGGCGAGGGAAAACCGTCCGCTCAGTCTGCTGCCGCAGATATGGACTGATTACAAGAAGGATGAGCTTGCCAACATCTACAAGGGTCATGGAACCCAGAAGGAGAAGGAAGCCATCTACGAACTTCTCTTCAGCATCAACCCGTCTCAAAGCGCTTTCTGGGACAAGATAAAGGAATAAGCCCCCGGCTTTCTGCCAGGGTTAGAAAAAGATTTAATGAATTATGCTCAAGCAACTGTATATTAGAAACTTTACGCTCATAGACGAACTGGATATAAGACTACATCCAGGCTTTTCTGTCATCACTGGCGAAACGGGTGCAGGCAAAAGCATCATCCTCGGAGCCATCGGCCTGCTGCTGGGCAACCGTGCCGACAGCAAGGCCATCAAGTCGGGCAAGGACCGTTGCGTGATTGAGGCTCATTTCGACCTCTCCAGATACGACATGAAGGGTTTCTTCGACGACAACGACATCGATTTTGATGCAGAAGACACCATCATCCGCCGTGAACTGACCAGTGCCGGCAAGAGCAGGGCTTTCATCAATGACACTCCGGTTCCCCTGACCAAGATGAGAGAACTGGGCGAACAGCTGGTGGACATTCATTCGCAGCATCAGAACCTGCTGCTGCAGAAGGAAGATTTCCAGCTCAACGTGGTAGACATCCTGGCTAAGGATGCAGCTCAGATCAAGACCTACCAGGCTGCCTATCAGCAATACCGCTCAGCCCAGGTTGAGCTGGAACGGCTGGAGCAGGAACTCAACAGAAACCGTGAGAACGAGGAGTTCATGCGATTCCAGTATAAGGAACTCGACGAGGCGCATCTGGAAGCAGGCGAACTTGAGCAGCTGGAGCAGGAATCAGCGACCCTGAACCATTCGGAAGAAATCAAATCAGCTCTCTACGAAGCCGACCATTCGCTTTCGGGCGATGAGGGAAGCATCCTGCAGCTGCTGCGCAATGCCAGCAACAGCATCAGCGACATCAGGGAGGTCTACCCCGAAGTGGCTGAACTTTCCGACCGCCTGGATTCCAGCTACATCGAACTGAAGGACATTGCGCAGGAAATCAGCCGAAGCCTGGACCGGATAGATTTCGACCCAGCCCGCCTGGAACAGCTCAATTCCCGACTGGATAAGCTCAACGCATTGCTGCAGAAATTCCATGTAGAGACCGTAGAGGAACTCATCGAAACCCGCGAACGTCTGGCTCAGCAGCTGGACCATATTGACAATGGCGATGAGGACATCAGGCTCATGCAGAAGGAAGTAACCGACAAGCAGCTCAAGGCTTTGTCGGCAGCCTATGCGCTGACGAATCTGCGCAAGAAAGCCGCTAAGGCAATCGAGACGGAGATGAAGAACCGTCTCATCCCGCTCGGCATTCCTAACGTCCGGTTCGAGATAGAATTTGCCGAGAAACCGCTCAGTAGGGACGGTGCCGACAAGGTAAGCTTCCTCTTCAGCGCCAACCGCAGCACCCCTCTCCAGCCTATCAGCCAGGTAGCGTCCGGTGGCGAAATAGCCCGCGTGATGCTCTCGCTCAAGGCGATGATCAGCGGCGCTGTCAAACTGCCAACCATCATCTTCGACGAAATCGATACGGGAGTCAGCGGAAAGATTGCCGAGAAGATGGCAGAAATCATGACCGAGATGGGCAACCTGAACCGTCAGGTCATCTCCATTACCCACCTGCCTCAGATAGCAGCCATGGGTAGCCATCACTATAAGGTGATGAAGGAGGAAACCCAGACCGGAACCATCTCGCAGATGCGGGAACTGACTCCTGAACAGAGGGTGGAAGAAATCGCCCAGATGCTCAGCGGAAGCGACATCAGCCAGGCGGCTCTGGCTAATGCCAGGGAGCTGATAAACAAACATGCCAAATAATAGATATGAAAAGAATCAATACAATAATTTTGACTCTGATGCTGGGAGCATCGAGTGTCCTTGCGCAACCTGGCTCTGTCCAGAAGGTTGCCAAAAGCGTCTTCACCTTGACTACATTCAATAAGGACGGCGCCATCATATCATCTACACAGGGAGTGTTTATTGATAACAAGGGTACTGCCATCAGTACTTTCAAGCCTTTCGTGGGAGCCACCAAGGCCAGCGTGGTCGACGCCACGGGAAAATCGTATGAAGTTGACGCCATCATGGGAGCTGATGAGCTTTATGATGTTGCCAAATTCAGAATCAAGGCGAATACGGCTGCGGCTACCATCGCTGCAAAGGAGACGGAAGCCGGACAGAAAGTGTGGCTCGTTCCCTACTCTATCAAGAAGTCGCCATTCCAGCAGGAAAGCATCACGAGTGTAGAGAAATTCCTTACATCCTACAACTACTACATCTTCTCTACGGGAGTTCCTGAGAATGCGGTAGGCTGTCCTTTCGTCAACAAGAACGGACAGGTGATAGGACTGATGCACAGCAACGGTCAGCCCACGGCGATTGACGCCAACTACGCCAGTCAGCTGAAAGTTTCCGGTCTTTCATCGCTCGATGCAGCCCTGAGAGAGACTTCCATCCGCACAGCCCTGCCTGATACAGAGCAGGAAGCCATGACCATGATGACCCTGAAGAAGGGTCAGCTGAAAATGCAGGATTATGACAAGTATGCTGACGAATTCATCGAGAAATTCCCTACATCTGCCTTCGGATATAAGGAAAAGGCGCTCGGCCTGGTGAACGACAGAAAGTATGAAGAGGCTGCCCGAATGATGGAAACCGGCATTAAGAAGTCTGCTGCCAAGGACGAGGCTCATTCGGATTATTCTGACATCATCTATCAGAAGATAATCTATAAGGGCGATTCCGTTTATACAGCCTGGACACTGGACAAGGCGCTTGACGAGGCTCGCCAGGCTTACGCCATCAAGGCTCAGCCGGTCTACAAGCATCAGGAAGCCCGAATCCTCTTCACCAAGGGCGATTATGCAGATGCAGCCAATATCTTCCTCGACCTGACCAAGACTCCTATCAATAGCGGTGAGCTCTATCTGGAGGCGGCGCAGGCAAAGACAAGGCTGAAAGCCTCTGATTCTGAGATTGAAATGCTGCTCGACAGTGCCGTCAGCGTGGGAGCCCGCACCAACATGGCGGGTCCATACTATCTGGCTCGTGGTCAATATCTGGCAGGCAAGGGGCAGTATCGCCGTGCCGTTCAGGACTTCAACATGTACGACAGTATTGCGCGCCCGGTAGATCCAGCCTTCTTCTATGCCCGCTATCAGTGCGAAACCAAGCTGAGAATGTGGCAGCCGGCGCTGTTCGACATTGCCCGAACCTGCTATCTTGCGCCAAAGGAGCCAACCTTCTTTGCCGAGTGGGCAAGTCTGGATTTGCGAGTAAAGCGTTATGATGAGGGAATCAGTGCCGCATCCCGCTGCATTGAGTTAGCCCCTGAATATGCTGACGGCTACCTCCTCCTCGGTCTGCTCTATAAGGAGAAGAATATGAAGGCAGAAGCCATCAAGAATCTGAAAAAGGCAGAAGAGCTGGGCGATAAGCGAGCTGCCGGATATCTGGAAAAGATAAAAAAGTAAGCAAGTTTTTACGAAAAGAATAAGAAAATGGGGGAAAAGCTCTGGATTTAGAAATGAGCTTTTCCCCCTTCAACTATATTTATTTCTCGTGTAATTTTCTTATTTTATTTTCCCGTAAACTGTCCCATGAAGAGGATGCTACCGGTCTGTCTGTCAGTAATCGTATAGACGAACGGACGGTCAGCATGGAAAACCACATGGCGCTCTTCTCTTGGCGCCAGGGCTGTAAGCATGATGGCTCCGGTAACGGCAGCAGCCTTGGTTCCCGTTTCGGTCACCTCTATCTTAGCCTTCTGCAGCATCTGGCTCACGAAGAAATCGCCCTTGGCGAAACGGCTGAAATCTGCCTTCGACGGGTTGAAGATAGATGGCGCACCAAGCTGACTGATGATGTCGTTGAGCGGCAATTCCATTTCTGTGGTAAACTTAGGCAATTTCAAGTCTACCTCGCACTCCTCCACATTTCCCATCATTGTCATGAATTTTCCTGCATTCATTCCCTTCATCATGTCGTCGATGCTCTTGCCCTCGTTAGGCAGCATGACGGTCATGCAGTAGGTTCCGTTGCCGTAGAGCAGCTGTACCGCCTTGAAGGTTTCATTCTCATAATAGTCGAATTTCTCTTTCTGATGCATCATCTCCACCTTCTGGATATCGCGCGTATAACCACGGAAATTCTCCAGCTTCGTGTCATTCTTGTCAAACTCCTTCATCCAGGTTCCATTGAAGTAAATGGCGTTCAGCAGATAGGAAACAGCACTAGGCTCCATGCGGTCGATAAACTTCGGAATCATTCCCTTCGTCTGCTTCTCACACCAGGAGTTGATGCGGTCAACCGACTTCTGTAAATTGAAGTCGAGGCTCTCGATTCCAGCCTGATAATTGTCAGAAACAGCCTTGACAAAATCTTTATCCAACTGATATTTCTTGTTGACAGCCACGTAGTTGGCGATGTTCACGTCGGTCTGCTTGTCCAACTTTCCAGCACTCATGATCAGCGACTTGTAAAGCTCGTTCAGCTCCTTTACGCTCACCCCCTCGCAGCCAATCGCCTTCATGATTTCCTGCTGGGTTTCACCGTCAGCACCGTTTGCCAACATACCCATGAGATAGGAAACGCTCATAGGCGAAACCACCTTCGAATCCATTCCAGAAACCTTCTGGAAGAGGTTGAAGGCAAACTTGTTGTTCTTCTGCAGAATGTCGAGCTGAGCATCCGAGAGAGTCAGATATTGTTCGTCCATATCCATATCTTCACTAGGGCGAGCCACCTGGTTCTCGTCCTTGATTTCCTTATTTACGTTTTTGCTTGTAGAGCAAGAGTTGATAGCCATAGCTGCCAGCATCATCAGCACGGCAGACTTCATCATGTTATTCTTTTTCATAATCTCTTCTTTTAAATTTCGTCTGCTAGTAAAATGCAGTAGTCCGGAAATCCTTGCATCTCTCTTCTTTATTTTAACTCTTCTTAATGTTTCTCGAAAATAATTGTTTAAAAAACCGTAAAACCTTTGTACATTCCAGGAAATAATGCTAACTTTGTACTTTACATAAAGGAAAGAAACAGTTACTAACAATCAAAACAATTAGAATTATGAGCAAATATTTTGCAGAATCAGAATTGATCATCAATGAAGATGGAAGTTGTTTCCACCTCCATTTACGCCCGGAACAGGTGGCGGATAAAGTAATTCTCGTAGGCGACCCAGGTCGCGTAGCTCTCGTAGCATCCCATTTCGAGGAGAAGGAATGCGAGGTGGCAAGCCGCGAATTCCACGCCATCACCGGTACATATAAAGGCAAGAGAATCACCGTGCAGAGCACCGGAATCGGATGCGACAATATCGATATCGTGGTCAACGAGCTGGATGCTCTGAAAAACATCGACTTCGCTACCCGCACCGAAAAACCGGAGCACACCACCCTCACCCTCGTGCGCATCGGAACGTGTGGAGGCTTGCAGCTCAACTGTCCTGCCGGAACCTTCGTCGCTTCACAGAAGAGCATCGGTTTCGACGGACTCATCAACTTCTATGCCCGCCGCAATGAAATCTGCGACCTCGAGACCGAGGCTGAGTTCAAGCGCCAGGTGAAGTGGAACGACCAGATAGGAAATCCATACTGTGTAGACAACGACCCGGAGCTGCTCAATCAGATTGCCGGCGACGACATGGTTCGTGGAATCACCATCGCCTGCGGCGGTTTCTACGGTCCTCAGGGCAGAGAACTCCGTGCCCCTCTTGCCGACCCAGAGCTTAACGCAAAGATTGAGAATTTCGAGTATAACGGTCTGCGTGTCAATAACTTCGAGATGGAGAGTTCAGCCTTAGCCGGTCTTTCTCTTCTCCTCGGCCACAAGGCATTAACCTGCTGCATGGTCATCGCCAACCGTCGAGCCCTCAGTGCCAACACAGGCTATAAGAGCACCATCGACAATCTCATCAAGGTTGTATTAGATAGAATTTAAACAATAAAAAAATGAATCAAGAAGAATGTATCTGCGCCCTGGCAACCCCAGCTGGCGGCGCCATCGGAATCATCCGACTCAGTGGCAACAACGCCATTACCATCACCGACAAAATCTTCCAGTCTGCCAACGGCAAATCCCTGGAAGAAGCCAAGCCCTACACTCTGCATTATGGCGAAATCAAGGATAAGGATGGCAACACCATCGATGATGTACTGGTGAGCGTGTTCCGTGCACCCCACAGCTACACCGGCGAGAACTCCACCGAGATTTCCTGTCATGGCAGCCGATACATTCTTCAGCAGGTTCTCCATCGCTTTACGGAGGTAGGATGTCGCCAGGCAGAACCGGGCGAATACACCCGTCGTGCCTATCTCAACGGCAAGATGGACCTCTCTCAGGCAGAAGCCGTAGCTGATCTCATCGCCTCTACCAACAAGGCAACCCACAAGATGGCGCTCAGCCAACTGAAGGGTCATTTCAGCAATGAACTCTCCCTCCTTCGCGAAAAATTATTAAAGATGACTTCGCTCCTGGAGTTGGAGCTCGACTTCAGCGACCACGAAGAACTGGAGTTTGCCGACCGCAGCGAACTCCAGGCACTAGCCGAAGAAATCAATCACAAGATTACCACCCTCGCCCACTCCTTCGAAACCGGCAACGCCCTAAAGCAGGGAGTAGCCGTAGCCATCGTAGGCAAGACGAATGTGGGCAAGAGCACCCTACTCAACCGTCTGCTCCACGAAGAGAAGGCAATCGTGAGCGACATTCACGGAACCACCCGAGATGTAATCGAAGACACCACCCTCATCGACGGAATCACCTTCCGCTTCATAGATACGGCAGGAATCCGCAAGACGGATGATGTGGTAGAGAATATCGGAATAGAGCGCACTTTCCAGAAGATGGAAGAGGCGAAGATAGTAATCTGGCTATTAGATGAGCAGCCGTCAGTCTCAGAAATCGAGGAGATGAAGCAGAAAAACCAGGGCAAGAAGCTGCTGGTGGTATTTAATAAGATGGATAAACTTGGGAATGATAAACTTGCGTTCGATAAATTCACCCATTCCTGCGGCTCAGATTCCAGTGAATCAGAATCCCCACTCTTCATCAGTGCCCGCACAGGCGAGAACGTTTCATCCCTGGAGCAGGCATTAGTAAAAGCCGCTGATATTCCTGAGATTACCGAGAACGACGTCATCATAACGAGTGCCCGCCACTACGAAGCCCTACTCCGTGCCCATGATTCCCTCTCCCGAGTATTGGAGTCGATGGAAATGGGCATGAGCGGCGACATCATCGCCGAAGATTTGAAGATGGTTTTGGAAGAATTGGGCGAAATCACTGGCGGACAAATCAGTAGCCAGGAGACATTGAACAATATCTTCAAGCACTTTTGCATCGGAAAATAATAGAAACGAAAATAGGGAACGCAATGCGTTCCCTATCTGTTAGCCAAATTCC
>OLFZ01000530.1_pt1 | contig 40925 bp, 33 predicted proteins | sample 1604861 | NCBI WGS metagenome assembly OLFZ01 (sample SAMEA3888895, study PRJEB22519) | human gut metagenome | biome: human gut; feature: human-associated habitat; material: faeces | place: Denmark | collected 2011 | reverse complement strand
AAAGATTGTTCGAGACCCCCTTGCAGCTCTCAGCGCGAGGGGGTCTTTTTTTATGCTCTTCCCCTTGTTGGCGCACGGTGGGCTACGAAAGATTTCTCGCCCTGCATGTGTTTTTGATCGTCCCCGGTACAGCCGGGGATTTTTTGTTTTGGTGGAAAAATTTGCGGGGAGGGAAACCTTTTTGGAAAAAGGTTCTCCCTCCCCGTGCCCCACCCTTCCAAAAACTTTTGTCGACGGGCCTGCGCAAGGATAAAGGGGGGCTACGCGGTACACCAGCTTCGACAAGTATTTTATTTTGTCAGTTTGTGGTGCCCTGTTCCTTTGCATCGAGGGACAAGGCCTCTATCGCTGCGTATCCTGATGCGTATACTGGGCGTTCGTCGGGACGGCCTCCGCCTGTTCGGGAGTACGTCACAGGCCGCTGGCGTTGAAAAACTCAGTGGGTTGAGAGGAGGGAGGGAACTTCCTGCTCGTGCGGCACGGGTGATTCATGCCGGGAGGGAGTACCCTCCAGCCTGGGAGATGGCTGCGTGCGCAGGAAGGGCAGGGGGACTGCCGTGGGATGGTCTCCCCGAGCCGGGAAGGAATGGGGATGGAGAACAGAGGCCAAGAGGGCATTGTCTGGTTCTTGCGGGGCGACCCTTAGCTTCTTCATCTTGCGGTGAAGACGAAACGGTGTCGCTTGAGCAGTCCGAGACCCACAGGTCAGGCATCTTTTCTGCGTGTGCTCCACAGGTAAAGCAGCGTAAGACTGCCACAGCCGAGCAGGATGCAGGCCAGCAGCAGGACAGGCCAAAGGCCGGTCGCCATGAGGTACCCTTCCAGCCCCGTGTGCAGAGAACCGTCCCAGTCCGCGAGCCGGACCGGATGCAGGCGCGAGAATATCCACAGGGCCGTCAGTCCGCCCAGGCCGCAGCAAAACAGCAGCGTGCCCAGGATCAGGGGAAGGAGCCGGAAGGTACGCACAGGCCCGGCCTGTGCCGGGCGCACGCTGTCTTCCGCAGGAGGGGTAGGAGTGGGGATGGGGTCCCTGCCCGCCGGCACGATGAGCTCGTCGAGGCTCGTCTGCAGCACGTCCCGCAGCAGGGACAGGCGGTCTATGTCCGGGGATGACTGGCCTGTTTCCCATTTGGCGACGGACTGGCGGGAAACGCCCGTGCGGGAGGCCAGTTCTTCCTGCGTCATGCCCATGGCTTTGCGTCGGCGCAGGATCTCCTGCCCAAGTCGGATCCTTCCTTCTGTCATCTTCTCTGTCATGGATGGAGGCTAGGGAATTTCCAGAGGGAGTACAAGGGGCGGGCACTCCCGCCCCTTGCAGCAGACGGCTAGTTCAGTTTCTCCAGGGCGGCATCATAGAACTGGCAAAGCCGTTCCAGATCCTGTTTCTGTTGCAGCTCCGTCAGCTGGGGCTGCAGTTCCTGCATGATCTCGGCGTAGCCCTTGGGATCGGCCTGTGCCTTTTTCTGGATGGCCGTGGCGAATTCGTTGGCCTTCTTCTGGGCTTCTTCAGGGGAGCAGGCAGCGGCCGCGAGAGAGGCCGTGCCGCAGAGCAGGGCACAGGCCAGCAACAGGGAGAGCTTTTTCATAGGCACCTCGATACGTTGGACAGACTGGCTGTCGGTTATCCCCATATGGGACTTTCGTTATAGCTGGTAACATTGGTTGCAGGCCACCAACCAATGGTTGCAATAGGGCAACCATTGGCTACCTTTTGAAAAAAACAAACAGTTATGCGGAGATAGGGGCGCGCTCTTTGTGGCCCTTGCCGATCGGGACGAGGCCTGGGGCAGGACGCCGTGTGGCGTGCCGTTGTGCTTCTGTCCCGCTTGGCCGGATGCGTCCTGCCTGCGGACGGCGTTGCTTCTGGCAAAGCGCCGGGCAGGAGTCCGCCTTGCCCTTGACGACGGGCGGCACTTACATCTAAAAAAATGGCCTACTGACCAAGTCAGGAATGTCTTGCGAGTGGCCAGGAGGCCGCTCCCGTTTTTTTGCCAAAGGAATGCATATGAAAAAGTTTACTCTCGCCGTCCACAGTCTCGGCAATATCGGTACCCGTGTGGTGGAAGCGGCCCTTGCCGCCCCTGATTGCCAGTGCCTCGGCGTGATCCGCCGTGCCGAATCCCTGGGCACGCAGAGCCATGCCCTGCGTGGCCTGCCCGAATTTGCCGATCTGGCCAGCCTGGAAGCTGCCCAGGGCCGCCCTGACGTCATCGCCCTGTGCGGACCTTCGCGCAGCATCCCGGAAACGGCGGAAGCTTTTCTGAAGCAGGGTTACAATTGTGTGGACAGCTTCGACATCCACACCGAGATCCCCGCCACCGTGGCCCGTCTGGATGCCGCCGCCAAGGCCGGTAACAGCGTCAGCATCACGGCTGCCGGCTGGGACCCCGGCACGGACTCCGTGCTGCGTGCCCTGTTCGAAGCCATGGTGCCCCGCGGCACCACCTTCACCAACTTCGGCCGTGGCCGTTCCATGGGCCATTCCGTGGCCGCCCGCGCCATCAAGGGCGTGGCCGATGCCGTGTCCATCACCATCCCCGTGGGTGGCGGCCGTCATTCGCGCCTGGTCTACGTGGTGCTGGAAGAAGGTGAAAACCTGGCCGACGTGACGGCCCGCATCAAGGCCGACGATTACTTCGCCCACGATCCGCTGGACGTGCGCCAGTGCCGTGACCGTGAAGAACTGGCCTTCGTGGCCGACCAGTCCCACGGCGTGCTCATGGAGCGCACCGGTGCCTCCGGCATGACCGACAACCAGATCCTCAAGTTCGACATGCGCATCAACAACCCGGCCCTGACCGCTCAGGTGCTGGTCTCCTGCGCTCGTGCCGCGACCCGTCTGCAGGCCGGCTGCCATACGCTCATCGAAGTGCCGCCCATCGCCCTGCTGCGCGGTGAACGCATGGACATCATCTCCCGCATGGTCTAACGGGCCATAAGCGGTTCGCCCCTTTATCCCCTGTCGCTTTGGCGGCAGGGGATTTTTTGTTTCGGAAGGAGCGATTTTTCCCCTTATTGGAGGGGCGGACGACGGGGGGCTGTACGGGGATGCTGCATCTCGCCGGCAAGGACGCGGAGAGGGCAGGAAGCGGACGAGAGGAAGAACGTCCTTGGCTGGAGACATAAAAAAGGCCTCTACACGGGCAGAGGCCTTGAAACGTGTCACGAAAGGGCGTTGCTGCTGTGCAGGGGCTCCGGCACAGCTGGAGGGATGCTGCGACCGAGAAAATCGCAGACGGTGCCGAAAGGTTGGGGGAGCGGGCCTGCCCGCAGGATCCGCGGTGGAGACGGACACACCGGTCTCCATCAGGACGGACCAGCGCCTTTGCCCTTATTCTATGACCAGCTGTTCCAGCAGCAGGGCCTGTTTGCGGGTCTCTCCGGTCAAGAAACTCATGGCGCTCAGACGGGCCATGCTGCCGCCTTCGTTGGGCAGCTGCACCAGATCGGCAAAAAGTTCCTTGTATTGGACCCAGGCTCGCTGGCCCTTGAGCAGTTTGTCTGACCAGCCCTTGGGATCACTGGAGTTTTGGCAGGCCTGACGGGCTTTTTTGTAATTGGCGTTGAGCCGGGCGTCCCAGTAGTCGTAGGCCTGCTGGAAGCAGCCCATCATTTCCATGGTGACGCCACCGCTTTGTTCCATGCAGCGATCGAAACCCGGAGCCAGTTCATCTTCTGCGGCCATGGCCGGAGCAGCCAGGAAGAGCAGGGACAGACAGCAAAGCAGGAGACGCAGTTGGGGCATGGATGACCTCCCATGATGTTTGCCGCCAGCATAGACGGCTTCCGCGGCCGGGGCAATGGCCTGCGGCATTGGCTGCTCCCTGTCCGGGATGGCAGGGAGCGAGGAAGGTCTGGAGCACGGGGGAGAGGTGAGGCCGGTCCCGGGCGTGGGGACAGGGACCTGTCCGGATGGGACGGAGAGAAAGGCAGGCCGGGCATGGGCATCAGGCAGAAGACAGGAATGGCCCGCTCTCCGGCCCGGCATCTTGGCGCGTTTGCAGCACAGGCCGCGCAGACCAGGCATCGCCGGTACTGCGCGACCGTCATTTTCCGCGGTATGGCGTGACCGCCGGAAGGCTAGGCGCCGAGCCAGCCCCGGACTTCTTCCGCGCTGGGGACGCGCCCCGTGCACATGATGCCGCCATCGATGACCACCGCAGGGGTGGCCAGCACGCCCAGGGCCATGATCTCCCGCAGGTCGGTGATTTTTTCCACCGTGGCGTCACTGCCGGAAGCGGCCACCGCCTTGCTGACGATCTCGTACGCTTCGACACATTTGGAGCAACCGGGACCAAGGACTTTGATGATCATGATGCTGCCTCCTTTGGCAGGATATTGAGGGGAAGCGGCAGGGCGGGATGCGTGGGGTTGCCCTCCGCTGTGATGCGGGAAGGACGTGTGCGCCCCATGCCTTCCCCTGCCTGACCGTTGCGATGCCGGAACGAGGGGCCCGTACCGCGTGGCACGGGCCGTTCCATTTTAGAACAGCGTGAGCTGCAGGCTGTTGAACAGCCAGCCCACCAGGGTGAAGATGACCAGCAACAGGCCCAGGAAAAGGGCCAGCAGCTGCCAGCGCATGACCTGCTTGAGCATGAGCATCTCGGGCAGGCTGGCGGCCACCGTGCTCATGCAGAAGGCCAGGGTGGTACCTACGGGCAGGCCCTTGAGCAGCAGGCTCTCCATGATGGGCACCACGCCCGTGACGTTGCTGTACAGGGGGATGCCCACCAGGACGGCCACCGGGACGGACCACCACTGCCCCTGGCCCAGATGGGCGGCGAACCAGTCCTGCGGTACGAAGCCGTGCAGGAGAGCCCCCAGGCCCACGCCGATGATGACCCAGCGCCAGACGCGGCGGAAGATGCCCGTCATCTCGTCCCAGGCGAAACGGTGCCGTTCTTCCAGTCCCAGACGGGTGCTGCGCTCGTCCCGTGCCGCCTGGCCGGAGACACCCAGCATGCCGCGCAGGAAGGGCTGCAACCAGCGTTCGGCGCGGAGCAGGTCCAGCAGCCAGCCGCCCAGCATGCCCGCCGCCATGCCGACGACCACATAGACCACGGTGAACTTCCAGCCCAGCAGACCCCAGAGCAGGACCACGGCGATCTCGTTGATGAGCGGCGAGGTGATGAGGAAGGCCATGGTAATGCCCAGCGGGATGCGGGCCATGGTGAAGCCCAGGAAGAGCGGGATGCTGGAACAGGAACAGAAGGGAGTGATGGCGCCGAACGTGGCCCCCAGCAGATAGCCGATGCCCCGGCCCTTGCCGGACAGATAGTCGCGTACCCGTTCCACATGCAGTCCGGCCCGCAGCCAGCCGATGCAATAGACCATCAGCACCAGCAGGAGCAGGATCTTGGCGCTGTCATAGAGGAAGAATTCCAGGGCCAGGCCCGGAGCACCGCCGGGCGTCAGGGAGAGTAGGTCGAAGGTCAGCCAGGTGGCCAGCGGCTGGATGGACACGTACAGGCCCGTCCAGGCCAGCAGTACGACCAGCAGGGTCAGGGCATAGCGCGGGGCGGAGAAGGGGCGCGGCGAGGAAGGAGTGTCTGCCATAAATATTCCTTATTGGTAAAATTGCCAAATTTGAGGGTAAAAAAATCCCGTCGCAGCGGGCCTGCCTATTTGTTCCGCAGCATGTCCATCTGGCTCAGGATGCGTTTTTCCAGCAGCTGGCCGGTACAGGTCAGGAACTGGTCCAGGCAGCAGAGGGCAAGGCTGTAATAGATGTTCACGCCCTGCTTGCGCCGGGTGACCACACCGGCGTCACGCAGGACAGCCAGATGCTTGGAGATGGTGGACATGTCGTCCCCCACCAGGGCCTGCAGGTCGCAGACGCATTTTTCACCGTCGCGCAGGGCATCGACCATCAGCAGACGGCTGGGATGTCCCAGGGCTTTGAAGATCCGGGCCTGTGCCGCGATGAATTCTTTGTTGTGCTGCATGCTGTCCCTTTATTTGGTCATTTGGCAAAATATTCTTTGGAGGCCTTGCTGTCAAGATGGTGCAGGAAAGCCGCGTTCAGGTCAACGCCGCCGGAGGGCCCGGAGGCGGGCGATCATGGCGGCGGGGCTGGATAAAGAGACGGCGGCCGTGCGGAAACGTCCGCATGCCGCCGTCCGCCATCACCGGGCGGAGAGGTCCCTCCGCCCGGCAGGCTGGAAAAAGCGTTACTTCCACTGGATGCGATGCACCGTGGCCGGGCCGTATTCCACCGTACGCGCGTAGCGGATGGCAGGCTCGCCCAGCAGCATGGCATACTGGAAGCTGTGGGTCTCGGGCAGGCCCAGCTCGGGCAGCAGTTCGGGCAGCATGAGCTGCAGGCACCAGTAGAGCAGGCCGCACCAGGTGGTGCCCAGGCCCAGGCTCTGGGCGTAGAGCTCCATGTACGAAAGGTAGATGAGCGGATCCTGTTCCTGACAGGGAGCGTCCTTGGCATTGCCCACCAGCACGAAGTGGGGCGCGCCGCGGAAGATGCCGTCGATGCCCTGTTCCTTCCACAGGCGCGGTGCCGCGGCAAAGAAGGCCGTGCGGTGGCACTGGGGCAGGGCATTGTGCAGGGCCTTGTCCGCCAGGCGGGCATAGACCTCCTCACGGAAGGCCTGCATGTGGTCCATGTCGTCCATGACGCCCACCCAGAGCTTGCGGGCATTGACGCCGGTGGGGGCGTGGGCGCTCACGTCCAGCACCTGCTGCAGCAGGGCCGGGTCCACGTTTTCCGGCCGGTACTGGCGCACGGAGCGGCGGCCTTTGATGAGGGTCTCCAGCTGTTCGGGCTGGGGCCAGGCATTGAGGATGCGGCGGGAGGCGTCAGGATTGTGCCCGTCCACGCTGATGGCGCCCGTGGGGCAGAGGGCCAGGCAGTGGTGGCAGTGCATGCACAGGCGTTCGTCCTTGATGTAGGGGTGGCCTTCCTCGTCCATGCCCAGCGCGCGGGGCAGACAGTCGGAAAGGCACAGGCCGCAGGAGACACAGCGGTCGGTATCCACGGAAAACTGCATGGTGATGTCCTTTGAAAAAAAGAACCTGCCGCAGGGGCAGGCAGGGGAGGCCGCCGGTGCCGGGGGCCTGCCGGGGCAAAAGAAAGAAGGGAGGGGCCGTGGCCCCTCCCGGGGATGCGTCAAAAACTAGCCGCGATAGATGATGTGCTCGCGTACGTCGGCCAGGGAAGCGCAGCCGGTGAGCAGCATGGCCTGCACCAGCTGGCCCTGCATCTGCTGCCAGTACTTGGTCACGCCTTCCACACCGCCGCCGATGGCCGCGATGCAGAGCGGGCGGCCCACCAGCACGGCGTCGGCGCCCAGGGCCAGCATCTTGAGCACGTCCACGCCGTCACGCACAGCGCCGTCGGCCAGGATGGTGATCTTGCCGCGCACGGCATCGGCGATGGCGGGCAGCACGGTGGCGGTGCCGGGGCAGTGGTCCAGCACGCGGCCGCCGTGGTTGGAGACCACGATGGCGTCGCAGCCGGCGTCGATGGCGCGATGAGCGTCGTCGGGGGTCATGATGCCCTTGACGATGAACTTGCGGCCCATGTCATGCACATAGCGCACCACGGTCTCCAGTTCCGTCACGGACATGGGCATGACCGGGCGGCCCATCTTGCGCAGGGTGATGAGACCGGCGGCGTCCACGTCCACGCCCAGGATGGGGCTGCCGTCGGCCAGCACGCGGTCGATCTTTTCGAACAGTTCTTTGCCTTCCCAGGGCTTGATGAAGGGGATGCCGTGACCGTTGCAGGCCTTCAGGGCCTTGACGGCGGCGTCGATGATGAAGGGCGGCACGCCGTCACCGGTACAGCCGATGACACCGGCGGCGCGGCTGCCTTCCAGGATGGCGAAGATGTAGTCGTCTTCGCTCATGGCATCGCTCATGTTGAAAGAGACGCCGCCGATGGGGGCCGCCATGACGGGGAAGCTCAGGTCGATGCCCAGGATGGTGCAGTTGGTGCGGGGCTCGCGGGCGTCGTGCAGGGCCGTCATGTTGAGTTTGCAGGCATTGAGGGCTTCGCGGTTGTTGCGGAAGCTGGCACCGGTGCCCAGACCGCCCATACCGGGCACTTCACCGGAGCAGGCTTTGCCATCGCAAACGGGGCAAACGCGGCAGTGACCCTTCATGCGCTCGCGCGCGGCAGCTCTGATCTCTTTCATGGGATGACTCCTTTATGACAGGAATGATTGTGTTCGAGGCAGGCGCTCCGGATACGGGGCGCAGCATGGGCAGTATAGGTCAGGGCAGGGGACTTGTCATCCGCTGGATGACCTTGTATGTTGTGAAAAAAATAACATAACGGCAAAGGCTGCCATATTTCCCTGTACAGCGACCATTTTCCGTGCTAGTTGCGACAGCAACAAAAGTTTGAAGAAAAAATAAATTTGCCTCCCCGGCAGGGATTTTGAGGATTTTTGAGAAAAAAGATCTAAAAATCCAGCGAGTTGGATGGGGATCAAAAAAGCCGTTTTTTCTTCAAAAAAAAGATGGATTTTTCATAAAAAATTTCATAAAAAATAGCCAGCCCAACGGATGGCCCCATTCCAGGATCCATGGAGAAAAATCTTCGTGAATTTTGGAGCAAACACTTGACGGCAGAGCAGGCTCTGCGTAATCTCGTGTCGTGCGTGGCTGTTTGTTTGGTCAAACAGTATTTTCTCCAGTGCGGCACGGCCCGCCAGACTCCGTGCCGCATTTTTCATCACTGGCGACGCATGCTTCTAGAGCGCACCACGCAGCCGTGGCCCTTCCTCCTCAAGGCCCGGCGCTCCCCCGCCCGGTTCCGGGCGGGTTTTTTTATGCCTCCCTTTCCTCCTCCGGGGCCAGCTTGCGCCCTGTGCGGCCTCGCGCTATGCTGACCGGGCCTTTCGGCATAACCCAAGCCCGGCGGCGGCAAGCCGTTTCCTATGGATATTCATGATATTCGCGCCAAACTGGCAAAGGATGAACCCACCATCGGTACCTGGCTGCAACTGCCTTCCGCCGATGTGGCGGAACTGATGGCCCGTGCCGGCTATGACTGGGTGGCTGTGGACATGGAGCACGGTTCCTTCGGCCGCACCGGCCTGCCCGATATTTTCCGTGCCATCCAGTGCGGCGGGGCCGCACCTTTCGCCCGCTTGCCCGTGGCGTCCAAGACAGCCATCAAGGCCGCGCTGGAGGCGGGCGCGCAGGGCCTGATCTTTCCCATGATCGAGAGCCGTGAGCAGCTGGACCAGGCCATCAGCTGGGCCACCTATCCCGGCCATGACGACGGCCGCCGGGACGGCGACCCCCTGCGCGAGAACCGCGGCGTGGGCTTTTGCCGGGCCAATGCCTTCGGCAAGGATTTCGATGCCTACATGCGGGACACCGCGCCCCGGCTCTTCCTGGTGGCCCAGATAGAACACATCCGCGCCGTGGAGGATCTGGACGCCATCCTTTCCCAGCCGCGTCTGGACGCCATCATGGTGGGCCCCTATGACCTTTCCGGTTCCATGGGGCTGACGGGGCGGTTCGACCATCCTGATTTCAAGGCCGTCATGGCCCGCATCCACGAGGCCTGCCGGCGCCATCATGCCCGCATGGGCCTGCATGTGGTGCAGCCCGACCCCGAGGAGCTGCGCCGTCAGGTGGCGGCGGGCAGCCGCTTCATCGCCTACGGCATCGATTCGGTCTTCCTCTGGCAGGCGGCCGCACGGCCCGCCGGGGTGTAGGGCAGGCATCGGGAGGAAGGCCGTGAAGGTGACCGTTTTCGGCGGTTCCGGTTTTTTGGGATCGCATATCTGTGACAAGCTCTCCGATGCCGGACACGACGTGACCATCGTGGACGTGCGTCCTTCTCCCTGGCTGCGTGACGACCAGAAGATGGTGGTGGGCAGCATCCTGGACGAGGACTGCGTGCAGGCCGCCGTGGAAGGGGCCGAGGTGGTCTTCAATTACGCGGGCATCGCCGACATCGGCGAAGCCAACGAGCGCCCCGTGGATACGGCCCGCCTCAACGTGGTGGGCAACGTCATGGTCCTGGAGGCCTGCCGCCGGGCCGGTACCGGGCGCTACATCTTTGCCAGCTCGCTCTACGTCTACGGCAAGTCCGGCGGCTTTTACCGGTGCAGCAAGCAGGCCTGCGAGATCTATATCGAGAATTACCAGGCCATGTACGGCCTGCCGTACACCATCCTGCGCTACGGCTCCCTGTACGGCCCCCGCGCCGACATGCGCAATGCCATCCACCGCTTCGTGCACGAGGCCCTGACCACGGGCAGCATCACCTATTACGGGACGCCCACGGCCCTGCGCGAATACGTGCACGTGGACGATGCCTCCTCGGCCACCCTGCATGTCCTGGGGCCGGAGTTCGCCAACCAGAACATCATCATCTCCGGCAACCAGCCCATGCGCGTGGCCGATCTGTTCAGGATGATCGGCGAGATGCTGGGCAAGGAGCTGGAGATCAGATATCAGAACGACCCCAACAGCGGTCATTATCAGGTGACGCCCTATGCCTTCATGCCCCGGATGGGCCGCAAGCTGGTGCCGCCGCTGACCGTCGACCTGGGGCAGGGCATCCTGCGCGTCATGGAAGAAGAACACCGCCAGATCCACCCGGAACTGCAGAGCCAGGGCGGCTATCTGGTGTCCACCGACGACTGAGGCCCGCATGGTTCGCGGGGCCTGCCTGTCGGCGTCATCCGTGTGCGCTCCGGTCCTTCGGTCTTTTCCCTTGCGGCGCAAGGTCCGCCCCGGCTGCGGAGCGTCCGCCGGAGACCGCGCCCGTCTTCCCGTCATCCCCTTGCCGGGCAGTCCCTGCCCAGGGAGAAGTTATGAACATCATCGCCATCATCCCCGCCCGCATGGGCTCCAGCCGCTTTCCCGGCAAACCTCTGGCCCTGATCCACGGCGTGCCCATGGTGGGCCATGTGGCCTTCCGCACGGCCATGAGCCGCTGCCTTTCCGCCACCTATGTGGCCACCTGCGACACGGTCATCGAGGACTACTGCAAGGAGGCGGGCCTTGCGTGCGTCATGACCGGTGACCACCATGTGCGCTGCTCCACCCGCACGGCCGAGGCCCTGCTCAAGATCGAGGCGGCCACGGGCCGGAAGGCCGACATCGTGGTCATGGTGCAGGGGGACGAGCCCATGGTGCTGCCCGGCATGATCGACGCCGCTGTGGAACCCATGCTCAAGGATCCTTCCATCAACGTGGTCAACCTCATGGCCGATATGGATACCCTGGAAGAGTTCGAGGACCCCAACGAGGTGAAGGTCGTGGTGGACCGCAACAATGATGCCCTCTACTTCTCGCGCGAGCCCATCCCCTCCCGCAAGAAAGGGGCCGACAGGGTGCCCATGCGCAAGCAGGTCTGCATCATCCCCTTCCGCCGTGACTACCTGATCCGCTTCAACGAGATGGAGGAGAGCCCGCTGGAGATCTGCGAGTCCGTGGACATGATGCGCATCCTCGAACACGGGGAAAAAGTCCGCATGGTGCCCACCGATGCCCGCACCTGGAGCGTGGACACCCCCGAAGACCTGGCCCGCGTGACGCGGCTCATGGAAGGGGATGCCCTCATGCGGGAGTACGCGAAGTAGATGGGGCCGCTGTCCCGCCTCCGGGCCGCCTGGGAAGAGCTCTGGATAGCCTGCTTCGCCTGGATACCCACGCCGCTGGGCCTGGCCCTGCGCTGGCTGGCCTGGCGCTGGCTTTTTGACCGCTGCGGTTCGGTACGCTTCGGCACGGGCCTGAGCTTCGTGGGCTGCCGTCACATGCGGCTGGGCGATGCCGTCCGGCTGGGGCGGGGCTGCATCATCACGGCCGGGGACGGCGAACTGGTCCTGGGCGACCGCGTGTCCATCTCGCCCTATGCCCATGTGGCGGCCGATGGCGGGCGCATCGTCATGGGTAGGCATGTGGCCGTGGGCCCCGGCACGGTGCTGCGGGCCGCCAACCACTGTTTTTCGCGGCACGATGTGCCCATCCTGCAGCAGGGGCACCATCCGGGCGAGATCGTCATCGGGGACGATGTCTGGATCGGGGCCAACTGCGTCATCACGCCCGACGTGCGCATCGGCCGGGGGGCCGTGGTGGGCGCGGGCGCCGTGGTCACCCGCGATGTGGCCCCTTTCACCATCGTGGGCGGTGTCCCGGCACGCCCCATCGGCCACCGCGACCGCGACGCATGTCCGGAACGATCATAGCTCCGGGGCGGGAGCGTATGGCGTTCCCGCATGGCCGGCATTTTTCCTGCCCGGCAGGCGGCCTGTGCCGCTTTCCGGCTCCGGCCCGCAAGGCTTCGTCCGCTCGGGCGGCGGGGCGCGGGCCTGTTTTCGTATCCTTCCTGTACGGCGTCGTCCCTGACGGCGCGAACAAGGAGTCTGCATGGCCCTGAAATGTCTTGTTTTCGACTGTGACGGCGTGATCCTCGACAGCGTGCCCGTCAAGACGCGCGCCTTTGCCCGTCTGGCCGAGCCCTACGGCGAGGAGGCCCGCGACCGCTTCGTCATGTTCCATACCGTGCATGGCGGCGTGAGCCGTTACAAAAAATTCGAATGGTTCTTCCGCGAGATTCTGGACATGGAGATCACGCCCGCCGAGTCCGAGGAGTGGGGCAGGCGCTTTGCCGAATACGCTCTGGATGAGGTGCGCCGCTGCGAGCTCATCCCCGGTATCGCGCCGGTGCTGGAACACTGGCGGGGCAAACTGCCCCTTTATGTCTGTTCCGGCGCACCGCACGAGGAATTGAACTTTATCCTCAAGGAACGCGGCCTGGACAGCTGCTTCACGGGCATCTACGGTTCGCCGCCGTCCAAGGCCAAACTGCTGGCCATGATCGTGGACAAGGCCTGCGTCCTACCTGACGAGGTGCTCATGGTGGGCGATGCCTCCACGGACCGCAATGCCGCCGAGGAGGTGGGCACCCTGTTCTACGGCACCGGGCCGGAGCTCAGGGGCGGGGATTTCCCCTGGGGGCCTGATCTGACCGGGCTCGATGCCTGGATCGCGGAGCATGTGGAATGATGCGGCGTCCTGTTCGTTTCCTGTGGCTGGTGTGCCTCATGGCTCTGGCTTTCGGCCTGTGCGCCTGTCAGGAGGAGAGTGCTCCCAAAGCCAGGCTGGACAAGGAGACCGCCTCCGCCGTGGTGACGAAGGCCGCCGCCGGGCTGCACGCGCCGGAAGCTCCGGCCCCGGCCGAGGAAGTGGAGGCTGCCGGCAGGGTGCTGGATGCGGGCAATGCCATCTGGCGCTGGGCCGATGTGGCGGGCATCCATGCCGGTCATCTGCTGCGGCAGGCCGAGGACTACATGCGTACCTGGCTGCTGGGCAAGGAACCCCAGCGCCCTGCGGAGCTGGACGACAGGCCCGTTGTGGAAAAGGCCGTGTGGGGCGAGGCCGACGCCGTCCGTTTGCGGGATCTGATGGCCACCATGCGGCGGACGCTGACCGGTATGGAAAAGCTGGTCACGGCGTTCCGCAAGTACGCCCTGGACGACAGCATCGTGGATGACGGCGCGCAGGGCAAGAAGCTGCTGCGCCGCCTGCAGGATGCGCACAATGAGTTCTCCAAAGCCCGTGATGCCCTGCTGGTGCTGGTGCGTGACCGCAGCCGTCAGGCCGAGGACGTGTTGCTTCAGGGCAACCCGCTGAAAGAGGCCATCAGCTCGGCCCGTTTCCTGTTCAGCCGTTTCCTGCTGGGCGGCGTCCTGCTGCGCGAGGGCAATCCCGATACCGTGGCCGTGGCGGGCTGGCGCAAGGAGATGGAAGATGCCCTGGCCGCGGCCCGTGGCCACACCCGGGGCATGACGGAAGAAGAGCGGCGCCTCTGGCAGGCTTTTCTGGACAAGGCCGACCTCTTCCCCCGCACCGTGGCCCAGGGACAGGAAGACGCGTTCAGCAATACGACGCGCCGCCAGCTCAATCTGGTGCTGCAGGAGGCCCAGGAGGCCTATAATGCGTTCGTAGAGGCCCATAACAGGCGGGATGCGGCATCCAGATAGCCGCTGGAACCGGCCCCAAGCCCCTCCCCTTGCGGGAGACTGCTAGTGAAGGAGGACGTCCTGCTGACTGCGGGGCGTCCTTTTTTGTTGGTGCGGAGGCCCGGCCTTTTCCGGACGCGACACGATGGAGACAGGTTGCGGGAAAAGCGGCCGGCAAAGGGGACGCGCCCCTGCTGCGTCTGCTTTCTGGGGAACGGTCACTGCCCGCTCTCGGGCCCGTCGGGCATGAAGAACGGCATGATGCCTTTCTAGGATAACAGCATATCATTCCAGATAGTGGAAAATAAAGCAGGCTTTTCCCGGAATGGGGAATGGCAGACCGTTATCGTGCCTGTCTGCCGGGCATGAGCGGACACAACAAAAGACCACCCGCCAGCGGGTGGTCTTTATAACTTCGGGATGCAGACAGGGCTTAGTCCGGGTATTCCACATGGGCCAGGGCCAGGCCCTGCGGCGGGGCCGTGGGGCTGGGCAGGGCGCGGCGGTCGGCGGCCTCGAGGATGGCGGGGATCTGGTCGGGGCGCAGCTTGTGGCGGCCGCAGGCGGCCAGCAGTCCGGCCATGTTGCGGACCATCTGCTTCAAAAAACCGTTGGCCATGACGGTCAGGCGCAGACAGGGCAGATAAGGCGGCATGAACTCCACGGGCGGCAGCTCCGTCAGGGTGGCGGCCTGGAGCTCGCGCACGGTGCTTTCCATCTCGGTCCCGGCGTTCTGGAAGCTGGCGAAGTCGTGCCTGCCCAGCAAAAAGGGCAGGGCCGCGCGCATGGCTTCGGCATCCAGAGGGCCGCTGCGCCAGACAAAGGGCGCCAGCCGGGGCGGGACGAAGCCTTTCTCCTGCCAGAAGTCATACACATAGGTCTTGCGCAGGGCGCTGATGCGGGCATGGAAATCGGGGGCAGCCTCCTGCCAGTACAGGACGCGCACGTCCGCGGGCAGCAGGGCGTTGAGGGCGTGGCGCCAGTCCAGGCCGGGGCGGCGGGGCACGTCGCAGTGGGCCACCTGACCGTGGGCATGGACGCCCGCATCGGTACGGCCGGAACCGAACACGCGCACGGGCCGTCCGGCGATGCGGCCCACGGCGGCTTCCACGGCGGCTTGCACGGTGGGCGGCGGGGTGGGGATGTCCTGGATCTGCCAGCCGCAGTAACGGCTGCCGTCATAGGCTAGCAACAGCCTGAGGCGCATGGTGGAAGAAGTGTCCGGCATGGAGGCTCTGGGGTTGAAGTGGAGGAAAGCGGGGCGGCTGCGGGGCCGCCATCCGGCATGGTGACGCGCAGGGGCTGGACGAAAGGCGTTTCCCGCAGGGGGACCGGCGTCCGCAACTCCTGGGCCTGAGAACGGGGAAGGGCATTTCCCCATGTCCCTACCGTGGCGGAAGGCCATTGCCTGTCGGGGCCGTTGTCGGAACGCGTTTTGGGGGCGGAGCATGTCCGGGGGAGGACAGGGGCCGGGGAAGGGCCCTCTTGTGTCATGCACAGATCTCCCCTTCCCGCAGCCATCTCCCCCGATCGGTCTTGCAATGCTGCCTAGCGGCGGGCGGCGTGGTTGACGGGCCCGCAGCCCTTGCCGGGCGCGTAGCTCTTGCGCAGGGCAAGGTTGAGGAATTCCTGGGCGCGGGTCACGGCCACCTGCAGGGGCAGGCCGTGGCCGAGGCCGGTGGCGATGGCGGCCGACAGGGTGCAGCCGGTGCCGTGGTTGTTGGTGGTCTCCACCTTGGGCTGGGGCAGGAACTTGGGGGCCTGCCCGGCCTGGCAGAGGCAGTCCGTGACCACGATGGAGCTTTCCATATGACCGCCCTTGATGAGCACGGCCTTGGCGCCCATCCTGATGAGCGCTTCACCGGCGGCGGCGGCGTCATCGGCGCTGCTGATGGTCATGCCGGTGAGCATCTCGGCTTCGGGACGGTTGGGGGTCAGCAGGTCGCAGCCGGGGATCATGCGTTCCTTGAGGGCCTCCACGGCATCTTCACGCAGCAGGCGGCTGCCGCTCTGGCTCACGGAAACGGGGTCCACCACCAGCGGGAAGCTGCGGTCGCGCAGGGCATCGGCCAGGGCGTTGATGATGCCGGCCGAGAACAGCATGCCGGTCTTGGCGGCGTGCACGGGAAAGCCGTCCAGCACGGCGCGCAGCTGCAGCACGACGAATTCGGGCTCGGGCGCGTGGATGCCGGTGACGCCCAGACCGTTCTGGGCGGTCAGGGCCGTGATGACGCTCATGCCGTAGCCGTCCAGGGCCATGATGGTCTTGAGGTCGGCCTGGATGCCGGCACCGCCGCCGGAATCGGAACCGGCAATGGTCAGGATGTTGGGGGTACGCATGGATATCTCCTGTTCTGTGATGGCGGTCTGACGGCCGTGGGACACAAGCGGCCGGACAGCAGGGTTATACGCTGCCTCCGGGCACGGTGCAATGCCGGGCGGTCGGGCCGGAGCGCGCCCTAGCGGCGGCACGAAAAAAAAGGGCAGGGAAGATCCCTGCCCTTGTGCGTGGCTATGGAGCGGCGGAGCGCTACACTTCGTCGATGCTGGGAGCACCGGCGATGGGCTTGCGGGCCAGAGCCAGGAAGGCGACCAGGCTGACGACGGCCACGATCACGCCGATGATGTCGGCGATCTGGATGCCCATGCCAAAGCCCATCTTGGGCTCATAGCAGATGTAGGAGATGCACACGGCCGTCATGAAGGTGGCGGGCACGGTGCAGATCCAGTGCAGGCGATGCTTGCGGTACAGGTAGGCGCCGGAGGCCCAGAGCATGATGGCGGCCAGGGCCTGGTTGGCGAAGCCGAAGTAACGCCAGATCACGTTGAAGTCCACGAAGTTCAGCACCACGCCGATGGCGAAGATCGGGATGGCGATGGCCAGACGGGCCGGGATGGCGGACTGCTTGAAGTTGAACATTTCGGCGATGGTCAGGCGGGCGGCGCGGAAGGCCGTGTCACCGGAGGTGACGGGCAGGGCCACCACGCCCAGGATGGCCAGCACGCCACCGACGGGGCCCATGAGGGCGCGGGCGGTCTCGTTGACCACGTTGGCGGGACCACCGGCAGCGGCTAGGGCTTCGGGGCTGGTGTAGAAGGTCATGCCCACGGTGGCCCACACGAGGCCGATGAAGCCTTCAGCCACCATACCGCCGTAGAACACGGCCTTGCCCTGCTTTTCGTTGGACAGACAGCGGGACATCAGGGGCGACTGGGTGGCGTGGAAGCCGGACAGGGCGCCGCAGGCGATGGTGATGAACACCAGCGGGAAGATGGGCAGCTGCTGGGGATGGTTATTGGGGAAGGAGGCCCAGTTGTAGAATTCGCAACCGTTGGTGAACATGGTCACGGTCATACCCACGGCCATGATGATCAGCACGGCGCCGAACAGGGGATAGAGGCGGCCGATGATCTTGTCGATGGGCAGGATGGTGGCCAGGAAGTAGTAGGCGAAGATGACGGCCACCCAGAACATCTGGTCCATGTAGTCGGGGGTCAGCTTGGCCAGCAGGCCGGCGGGGGCGGCCACGAAGACCACGCCCACGAGCAGCAGCAGGATGACGGCGAACACGCGCATCACCTGCTTGGCCACGTTGCCCAGGTTGTAACCCACGATGGTGGGCACGTTGGCACCCTTGTAACGCACGGAGAGCATGCCGGAGAAGTAGTCATGCACGGCACCGGCAAAGATGGTGCCGATGACGATCCACAGCAGGGCGCTGGGGCCGTACAGGGCGCCCAGGATGGGACCGAAGACGGGGCCCACACCGGCGATGTTCAGCAGCTGGATGAGCCAGACCTTCCACATGGGCATTTCGACGTAGTCGACGCCGTCGGCCATGGTCTTGGCGGGGGTGGGACGGTTTTCATCCGCACCGAAGATTTTAGCGACGATGGAACCGTAGATGATGTAGCCCACGATGAGGCCGGCTACGGCAAGGAGAAAGTAAACGTAATTCGGCATAGTATCCGCTCCCTCTGCGGCTATTCCGGTTAAAAGGTGAAAGCGGCAGCCGTGCCTTTGGCGACCGGCTGCCCATTGTTAGTAGGGGTTCGTGATTAGCATGGCGGAAGGGGGGCGTCAACAGAGGGAAATGCTTTTTTTCCGCTGCCGGTGCGGCTGCCGGGGCCTCCGTGCCTGCCGCGCGAGGACGGTGTTTTTTCGGAAAAACAGGTGGTTGGCACGATTCTTGTTTCAGACTGGCCCTCCCGGAAAAGGGATGTATCCTCAAGGACAAAAACTTCGGGCCGCGCAGGGCCGCAAGCGCACCCGGCCCGCCGGGCCGGGGCCCGCAAAATGCCTTCACAGCCGTGTGTCGTGATGCTAGCATGCCCACAGCCTGCCGAGCCGTCGGCAGCGAGTTTTTATGGGCGTGCCTTCCTGCCGCCCGGAGGTCCCGCATGAAACTGGAAACCAAGGCACCGGCACAGAACCGGTTCGCTACCCCTGCCTCCGCGTCCCCGTCCGGCGGACGGCTGGATGATCTGCCTGCCCCCAAGACGTCGCGCGGCGGGCACAAGCTGGGCTGCCTGGCCCTGCTGGCCCTTTTGCTGGTGGCCGGAGCCGCCGTGTGGCTGACCCGTGACGATGCCACCCGCGATGCCTGGCGCAAGGATGCCGTGACCTGGCTGGATGCCAGGCTGGAAGGCACGGCCCTGGCGCCCCTCATGAACCTGTTGCGCGAGACGCCTCCGCCGCCCCCGCCTTCGGTGGCCACGCCCGCCACGGAGCCGGGCACGTTGGCCGGGCCCACGGTACAGGGGACGGTCAGTGCCCTGGTCAGGACGGACTTCGTGTCTCCCGGGGCCGTCGTGCCTGTCCCGGCAGGACAGGAGGCGCCAAAACGCCAGTACCCCGCGGACAGCCGCGTGCAGCCCGCTTTCGTGGATGATCTTGCCGGACATGTGCTGGAACGCTTCCAGGGCAGCGGTCTCGATCTGAGCCTGCCCTCCCTCAATCAGCGATACGGCGTCAAGCTGACGGGCCTGGCCGGCGGCAGCCGCGCCGCGGTGCTGCGCTATGCCTTCCATCCCGACATGCTGCGCAGCCTGTACACCATCTATGCCGACCGCTTCCTGGACAGCCTTGACCGCCAGTGCACGGAACGCAACTGGAGCGACCTGCAGAAGCGCCAGCTGCACATGGCCCTTGCCGGGCGCCTGAACGCCTGGGCCGCTGCCTTGGACGGTGTGGCCGCCGTCCCGGATCTGGGCGCACGGCTGGCCGAGAGCGAGCGCCTGTTGCAGGAATCGCTGGATATCTACAGCCGCATGGCCAGCACGGTGTTCGAGCTGGACGAGGCCCGGCAGCGTAACGATGCCGCCGCCATCGCCACGGCCCAGCTGCGGGTGGACGACATCACGGGCCGTTACCGTCAGGCCATGGATGCCCGCACGGCAGCCCAGCATTCCCTGGTGGGTGACATCCGCCGCCATGCCGGTGCGGCCCTTGATGACGACAGCCTGCTGTTCGTGGCCCAGTGGGTGGGCCGCCGCCTGCAGCAGGACAGCAAGGCCCTAGCCACCGTCCATGCCGGTTCCGCCGCGCTGCGGGACATGGCGGGCCGCTGCACCCGGATCGCCAGCGGCAAGGCGGCTGTGGAACAGCCTGCGGCCCCTGCCGTCAATGATGTGCCCCTGCGGCCCGGTCCCAAGCAGGCCCGGCCCCGTCCGGCGACGGCTCCGGCACTTCCGGCTGCGGCCGGCGGGACGGCTCCTGCCACTCCTGCCGCTCCGGTCGCGGCACCGGTATCCGCCCCGCAGGGGACTGCCGTCGGAGGGGCGGTGACGCCTCCGGCTCTCGCGGCTCCGCAAACACCTGCGGCACCCGCACCGGTACCCGGACATGCGGCCATGCCTCCGGCAACGGGGGGCACCTCGGCCGGTGGTCCCGTGCTGCCCGCACCGGCGCCGTCTCGCTAGGGCTCGACGATCCGGCCTGTTCCTGCAAAGGCAGGCGCGGAAGACGGCGTCCCGGCGGAAGGTCCCGGCGCTCTCGGGGATGCGGCCATGAGCGGAGGATGTCCCTCCGCCGGTGGCCCGTATCCGGTTCGGAACCCGGCAGCGATACGATGCAAACTTCAAGGCAAAGAGGGGGAGTGCCTGCGGGCAGCTCCCCTTTTTCACACGCCGCGCAAGGGATGCCATGACAGCGTCCCTTCCGGTCTGCCGGGATGTCCCGGCCCTAACGGCGGGCCCGTGCCCGCAAGGAGGCGTGCCATGCGCGCTGTGTTCCCCAAAGATATCTTTTGCCGCGGCAGTGTCCTGTGCTGCCTGCTGCTCCTCAGCTGCCTGTGCCTCTGGCCTGCCGGGGCCCGCGCCCTTTCGTCCGATGCGGCCCGTGCCTGCGTGGTGGAGGCGGGCGGGGCCGTGGACAATGCGGATGCGGCCTGCTTCGAGCAGCTCGTGGATATGGACGCCATCCTCAATGAGGCCGTGGACCTGTTCATGAAGGAGGCCGCCAAGCCGGAGAATTCTTCCCTGCTGCCGCCCATGCTGGCCTTGATGTTCTCCGGGGCCGCCATGGCCGAGGACAACGGCCTGGGCGTGCGCAAGCTGCTGGTCTCCGAGGCCCGGGCCTTCGTGCACAATGGCATCGCCTCCGGGGCCTTTGCCGGAAAGAGCGTACAGGACTACGCAGCGGAAGGCTGGGTGGCGCCCCTGTTCGAGTCCGTATCCATGGGCCGTAAGGAGATCCGCAACGTGGGCACGCCCGTGCGGCAGGGCAAGGACTGGATCGTGCCCTTCGTGCTGCGTGACCATGGCAACGGCAACAGCTATGCCGTGCGTGCGCGGGTGAGCGATGCCGGGGGTAGCCCGCGCGTGGTGGCGGTGGAGAATTTGCGCCAGCTGTTCGTCATCCTGGGCAAGGAGGCCCAGGCGCTGGAAAGTTAGGCGACCGAGGATAGAACCATAAAAAAAGGCCCTCCGAGGAGGGCCTTTTTTTATGGTTGAAGGTCAGGAACTAGAAGCGGATCTCCACGCCGAGGCGGAAGGAGTTGTCCGTGTAGTTGCTGCGGGTCTCGCCGTTATACTGCCCGAAGATGGACACGGTGTCGTTCACGTTGAAGCTGACACCGGCGTTGTAGCGCAGGGCGTCCTTGCCCATCTCGACGCCATGGACACGCAGGGGCGCGCTGTTGGGGCCAAGATACACGCTGGCTTCGGCCTGGGAGTCGTTCAGGTCGCGAGCGTAGCCGACACCGATGCAGGTGCTGATGGACTTTTCGTCATCGATGACGAAATCATGCTGCAGTTCGATGCCCACGGGCAGGGTCCAGCGTTCCAGTCGGTCCACATCGAAGTGACGGCCGAGCGGGCCGCTTTCGGTGTAGGCATCCTGCGTGACGCTGGCGTATTCGATGCCCACATAGGGGGTGAGGCGGGTGGCGCCTTCGTTGAACAGAAAGTTGTACGAAGCGCGGGCGCCGAAGCCCCAGAAGTAGCTGTTGTAGTCGCCTTCGGCATCGGGCAGGCCCGAGAAGGAGGTCTCGGACTCGTTGTAGCCCTGGCCGTACATCACATCGGCTTCCAGGCGCACGGGGTCAAGATCCAGAGCGGCATAGAGGCTGCCCACCCAGCTGCGCATGTCGGTGTGGTTGAGGTCGTCACGGGAATAGACGTCGGTGTCGATGTAGGCAAGGCCGACACCCACGAGGGCCTTGCTCATGGTCAGCGCGTAACCGGCAGCGAGACCGCCGGTGTAGCTGTCGAAACCGCTGATGCTGTCGTTGGAGCCCTGGTTGCTGATGCCGCCCAGAGCGGTGATCCACATCTGCGAGCGGGGTTCGTCCGTGGGGGCAAGGCCCTTCACGCCGTTGCGGATGCCTTCGCGGAACAGGTTGAGCTGGTTGATGTTGGCATAGCCGCTGTTGAGGGTGTTCTCACCGCTGACCTGGCGCAGGGTCTCGGCGGCGCCTTCGGGCGTCATGCCGGAAAGGCCGTTCAGGTAAGCGGCGGTCTGGCCGTCAGCATTGCTCAGGATGCGGTCGAACGCCGCGGCGTTGGCGCGGACGTTGCGGTTGCCGGGCAGGGAAGCGATGACGTCGGTCTTGTTCTTGACATCGACGACCAGGGAGGCCGAGTTGCCATCCCCGCGCACATGGGTGGTGGCGAACAGGTCGTTGGTCCAGTTCTCGCCGCTGGCGGCAACGCCGTTTTCCGTCAGGTTGACGCCGTTCGTCGCGGCGGCGAAGTCCGCCACGGTGTAGGTGCCGGCGGCCAGGGTGGCGGCGTTGGAGACATGCAGGGCAAGATTGCGGTCCAGGGTCAGGGAGCCGGTACCGGCGTCCATGTGCAGGGCCTTGCCGGTCTCGGGATCCAGGGCCATGTTGAAGGTACCGCCCGCCAGGTTCATGTCGAACTGGACGTCGGGCTTGGCGGCCTGCAGGTAGCTGCCGGGCATGAAGTCGAAGGTGCCGCCCTTGATGTTCAGGCTGCCGCCGCCGGTGCTGGCGCTGATGCCGGAGGTGCCGTCAAAGCTGAACGTACCGCCATTGATGTTGAAGTCACCGCCGCCGCGCGTGCCCCAGTAACCGCCGTTGACGGTCTCGAAGGTACCGCCGTTGATGACGGTGGTGGCGGAGGAGCCGTTACCGGCATGGTCCGTATAGAAGGTGCCGCCGTTGATGATCAGGTCGCTGGCGTTGGTATCCAGAGAGGCCAGACGGGTGACGCCGATGATGGAATACGTACCGTTGTTGAAAGTGATGGTGGTGGGATCCTTGTCCTGGGCCATCATGACCAGGGCGTCCACCGCGGTGAGGGTCGGGCCGCCGTTGGCGTTGCCGAAGACCACGCCGCCTTCGCCGGCGCTGAGGGTCAGACGGGTGCCCAGCAGTTCCTTGCCGCGGACTTCATCATAAACGGAGTAGCCTTCCTGACCGGTCAGGGAGATGTTGCCGCCGGTGATCTCCAGCTTGTTGTCGGCATACAGTTCCGTATAGCCGTTGGAGAGCTGGAAGTTGCCGCCGCTGATGGTGATGTCCTGTCCGGAGAAGCGCTTGCGGTCCAGACCGGTCAGCAGGAAATCACCGCCGGAGACGGAAAGGTTGCCTGCGGATTCCATGGTGAAGCCGTAGGGGATGTTGAAGGTATTGCCGTTGACGGTACCGTGGGAGCCGTTCGGGGTCCCTTCATACGCGAAGGTGCCGTCGGTGATGTTCAGGGCCGTGTTGCCCCGGAACAGGGTCGAGCCGCTCATGACGAAGGTGCCGCCGTTGATGTCCAGGCGTCCCTTGCCGTCCACGGAGGGCTTTTCGCCATAGGTGCCGTTGCTGTTGATGACGCTGGTACCGCTCAGGGTATAGGTGCCGCCGTTGAGCGTGATGGAATTTTCACCATTGATGTCGGCGTTGTGGACGACCACGGTGCCGTCGTTGATGGTGAGGTTGGGCACGGTGAGCATGGACTGGACTTCCACCGGATCGTCGAACAGTTCCTGGGTGGAGGTCACGCTCAGGCTGCCGCCGTTCATGGTCAGGTCCGTACCGGCATGGAGCAGAGAGGAGCGGAAGGTGCCTTCGACATTGATGGCACCGCTGTTGAGGACCATGCTGCCCGCACCGGCGGGCACGGCCATGAACAGGGAGTCCTTGATGTTGAAGACGGGGCCGTCGGCAGCGCCGGCACGTCCGAGGACGATGTCGCCGTCGCCGGTATTGAAGGTCAGGCGGGTGCCCAGGACCCAGCGGTCACGGGTAACGTCGTACTGGGCCCATTCCTTGGTGCCCACGAGGTTGAACTCGCCATTGTTGATGGTGATGCCGCCGGCGGACGTGAAGGTGGTGTACGCTTCCGACATGTTGAACGTACCGCCGTTGATGGTGATGTTTTCACCGGAGAAGTGCTTTTCGTTGGCACCGGCAAGCGAGAACGTGCCGCTGTTGATGGTAAGATCCTTGCCCGCGGCGATGTCCAGGCCGACGATGCGGGAGGCCGCATCGGACTTGCGGGCGGCGGCCAGGGCCGTCACATAGTCAGGGCCCTTTGCCTGGGCGGCCTCGTCCGAGATGAAGCCGCCGGTTGACGGGTCGGTCAGCTTGAGGCTGTTGTCACGGCTGGTCTCGATGCCTTCGGCTTCAGTATAGCTCGTGACGGGGTTTTGCGTGTTGAAGGTCGCGCCGTTGATGGTCAGGTTGCCGTCGGACGTATAGCGTGCCTGATCCCCGGTATCACCGTCGGACATGCGTGTGTACGTCCCGCCGTCGATGACTTTGTCTGCTGCCAGCGTCGTGTCGGGGACCCCCAGTCCCGTCATCATAAAAGCGAAACAGCCGAACAGCAGCGACGCGGAAATACTTCGTCGTGAAAATTCACCTGCAAACACATGTTCCCCCCTACGTTATGTGTTTGGATATTCCTCCATGATCCCGGGTGGGCTGTGAACCTCCTTGTAAAAATAAGCCCATAAATAGAACCTATTGTGGGGGGGAGTCTTTGTAAATCTAAAAAATGTAAATATATTTAAAACGTTAGATATGATAAGAAAAGGGATGGCAATTAGGATTAATTACCATCCCCTGCGTTATTTCTGCTGTTCCCGACGATCCCAAAGGGCCAGGCGCAGGCGGTCGAGGACCATGAAGCCGCCACTGCACAGCACCATGAAGGCCGCCGCCATGAAGACGCCCCGGTAGCCGAAACCGGCATGGATCACGGCGCCGCCCAGCAGGGGCCCCAGCATGCCGCTGGCATCGAAGGTGAGCATCATCACGTTGGAGTTGATGGAGCGCGTGGCGTCCGTGGAGCGGTCGTAGATGGTGGCCGCCAGCAGAGGATAGAGCAGGCCCAAGCCGATGCCGTACAGGATGGTCAGGGGCAGGAAGGCCCAAAGGGGCCCCCAGGCCAGACCGGTCATGCTGATGGCCAGCGCCACGGCGCAGAGGGGCACGATGCGGTAGCGGGGCAGGGTATCCAGCACATGCCCGCCGAACAGGCGCACCAGGATGATGGTGGTGGTGTAGCCCATGAAGAACATGGCCGGGGTGGCGCCGGTGGTCACGCACAGGCCCTTCATGAAGTAGATGGCCAGGGCAGTCATGATGCTGAAGGAAAGGCAGGCCAGATAGATGCAGCCCAGACCGGAATGGGTCATGGAATAGAGGATGGCCCGAGGCGTCATCTGGTTCCTGGCCGTATCGGCGGAGATCTCGGGCTTGCGTAGCTTGGGGGCCAGGGGCACGAGCATGCACAGGGCGGGGATGGCCAGCACGGCCATGAGGGCGAACAGGCGGGGCTCACCGCCCAGCAGGGGCAGGATCTGCTCGCCCACGGCCGGGATGATGGAATAGGGCAGCAGCGTGGTCAGGGAGAAGATGGCGAAGCCCCGGGCGCTCTGGCCCTTGGGGATGCAGCTGACCAGCACGGCCACTACGCAGCTGGAGTAGACCGCCAGCGAGATGCCCTGGGCGATGCGCAGGCCCAGGATCAGCCAGATGCTGTCGGGCCCGTGGATGAAGGGATAGGCCAGCATGATGCAGCTGGAAAGGCAGATGGTGACCAGCAGGGCGGGCAGCTTGCTGCGCGAGAGCAGCACGATGCTGGCCAGGGGCCGCCAGAGCAGGACCATGGCGAACAGGGCCGAAAGCAATATGCCGCGCCAGTTGGGGCTGACTTGCAAACCTTCCAGCCATTGTTCGAAGCAGTAAAAGACGGCCATATAGCTGTTGTTGCACATGGCCATACAGAAAAGCAGGATGAAATCGCGGCTGAAGAGCGTCTGTTTTTTTTCGTTGTCGGGCAGCGTGGGGAGCATGGGAGACCGCCTTGCTGAAAAGGGAGAGGGAGACGAGACAATCTAAGGCTATTTGGTTGCGTCCGCAACCCGATCAACACAAAAAAGTGGTCACTCCGCCGAAAGAGAGAGGAACGGGAAAGCCCCTCCGCAAGGGAGGGGCTTCCATGACAACAAACGGTCCTCCGCGGAGGATCAGTGATATTCGCCGTTGAGGAACTTCATGGCATAGCCATGCACGGCCGCGTCGGAGGTCATGAGCATGTCCATCTGGCGGGTCATGATGAGCAGGCGGCCCAGTTGGTCCAGGCGCGAGAGGACATCCAGCCGGGGATACTTCTGGTAGCGGGCGCGGATACGGTCGCCCACTATTTCTACAGTAAAGCCCAGTTCCGTCAGGATGACCCCGATGCAGCGCACGCGCCGTTCGCGCTGCACGCTGCCGGCCGCCCCGCCGGCGAACTCGAAGCGGATGTAGTTCTTGCTCAGGGTCTCGCCGCACCAGCTGTCCAGGATGGCGTAGTGATAGCCCACGCGCGAGGAGAAGTTCACGTAACGGTCCGAGACGATGGCATAGCTGCGGTCGCCGAAACGCTGGCCGCCCTGCTGGTTGCCGCCGCTCATGTTCTGGCTCATGACCGACAGGAAGCCCCGCATGTTGATGGGGCGGGGGCCACGGGCCTGGACGGCGGGATTGAGCATGCCGGACAGCACTTCCGCGAAAGGCTCGCTGATGACGTCCTCGGGCGTGACGCGGCGGGACTCGGGATTCTTGAGGCCGCCGCCGAGGTCGATGACATACAAGTCCAGCGGCACCGGACAGACCAGCTGGCTGGCCGCGCCCATGCTGCCTTCGGTGACGCTGTCGGAGATGAGGAACATCTCGCTGTAGCTTTTTTCATGGGCGTAGCGCATGACGTCGTGCAGCGAGGTGCAGTTGGCCGGGCTGAAGAGCTCGGAGTGCGGGTCCACCAGATGCAGGGGCATGATGTAGCTGGCGATGCGGCGTAGCAGGATCAGGGCCGGGGTATCCGCCGCGGGGCGGCGGGGCTGCAGGCGCAGGGCCAGCAGTTCGGGGATCTCGCCCTTGAACACGCGCCCGCCGATGGCGTCCACGGTCACGACCTCGCCCTCTTCCAGCAAACTGGTGGCACCGGGCAGGTTGATGACCGTGGGCATACCGAACTCACGGCAGACGGACGCCATGTGACCGGTAAGGCTGCCGGTCTCGGCGATGATGGCCGAGGCCCGCTGCATGGCCACCATGGCATCGGGCGAGGTGTGCTGGAGGAGCATGACCGCTCCTTCGGGGAAATGGGTGAGGTCCTGTGAGGGCTGCACGTGGATGACCGGGCCGCAGCCCACGCCCTTGGCCGCCACTTCGCCGCCGCTGAGCAGCGGGCGCAGGTGCGAGAGCGCCGGGGCCGTCACCTCGCTGACCGAGGCATCCAGGCCCATGGGGCGGGTCTGGAGCAGGATGATCTGGTCGTCTTCGTCCACGGCCCATTCCACGTCCTGCGGGTACTGGTAGTGACGTTCCAGTTCCAGCGCCATGGAGGCCAGCTGCTGCGCCTGTTCGTGCGACAGGCTGGGCACGTTGCGCAGGCTTTCGGGCACGTCCTCTTCCTTGCTCTCCACGCCGTGGCGTCCGGGCGCCAGCACGAGGCGGATCTCCTTGTGGGCGATGGTCTCCTGCTGGATGCGCAGGTTGGCGCGCGAGACCAGCCAGTTGTCCGGGGTGGCCGTGCCGTCCACCACCATCTCGCCCAGGCCCCAGGTGCCCTGGATCATGACGCAGTTGGAACGCAGGTCCACGGGATGCCGGGAGAACGCCACGCCCGCCGCCTTGGCCTGTACCATCTTGAGACAGCACATGCCCATGCTGGTGGCGTCCAGCGGGTAGCCGTTGCGGGCGCGATAGGCCAGAGCTCGGGGCGAGAACAGGCTGGCCAGCACGCGCTTGAAGGCCGAGGGCAGGCTCTCGCGCGTGACGCCGAGGATGCTCAGGTACTGGCCGGCAAAGGACTGCACCCCGTCCTCGTCCACGGCACTGGAGCGCAGGGCGGCCTGCACCTGGCTGTCCTTGCCGAAGGCCTCGTCCCAGCCCTCGAACAGGGCTTTTTCCACTTCTTCGGGCAGGGGGGCCTCCAGGATCAGGTTCTGCACGGTACGTGCGGCGTCCTGCAGGCTGTGGGGCACGTCGGCGTCCACCTTGCACAGGGTGCTGTGGATCTTCTTGAACAGGCCGCTGGGGCGCAGCAGGGCCAGGCTGCTGGCCTGGATGGTCACGGCAAAGCCGGGAGGCACGGGCATGTCCAGCATGTTGCTCAGTTCGCCCAGGTTGGCGTTCTTGCCGCCCACGCTGTAGCCCATGCTGGCGTCTACTTCCGTCAGGGGCAGGATGAGCGCGTTGACGTCGCCGCGGGTGTGCTTCTCCAGCTCGTTCTCGATATGCTGCCCGATGGCGGCCACGCTTTTTTCCAGATCCTTGTAACGGTTGCGCGACATGTCGTTGAGGCAGGCCGCCATGCGTTCGCAGTGGAAGACCGCCTTGCGGGCGATGCGTCGGACCTGATGGGTCTCCAGATGTTTGTCGCCCCGCTGGGCCGCGTCCAGTTTGGCCAGGATGGCGGCCAGGTCCGCATTGGACTGGAGCAGCTCGTTGAAGGAGGCGTAGCGGCGGCCGAAAGCGGCCATGGCCTGCTCGCGGCTGATGCGCGGCTCCAGGCCAAACATGCGTTTGAGGATCTTGATGGTCGTGGTCATGGAACTTCCTTTTGCTTCCCCCGGCAGGGCATGGAAGGCAGACGCGCAGGCACGCCCGGCCTGTTCCTGGAAGGCCGGGGCCGTCCGGGCAGACCGTCCGGCATCCGGCAGGCGGGCGTACCGCCATGCCGTCATGTCCCGGAAGGGCCGCCTCAGGCGCGGAACCCGCGTGCTGCCGGCAACACTATATAGCGTTGGGCCGGGCCGCGTCCTTCCCTGCGGACAAGGCCCAGACGGACCAGGATCTGCAAGTCATACTGGGCGGTACGCATGGAGATGTCCTTGCCTGCCATGTCCTGGTATTCCTGCCGGCTGATGCTGCCGAGCTCCACGATCTGGGGCAGCAGCCGGGCAAGACGGGCATTGAGGCGCGGCTGGGCATCTTCCGCAACGGGCGCCGTGTCCTGCTCCTCGCTTTCGGCCGGAGCGGGCGGGACGACAGGATGTTCCGCCGTTTCCGAAGCCTCGTTGTGGGGCTGCCTGCTGTCGGCCCGTGCGGGCGGGCAGGAGAGCTTGCCGCGTTCCGGTCGCGCAATGTCCCCGGGAAGGGTATCCGGTCCCAACTGGATGTTTTCTGCAAAAATGAGGCCATTTTCGCAAAAAGCCAGGGCCCGGGTCAGGCAGTTCTGCAGTTCGCGCACGTTGCCCGGCCAGTGGTATTCCTGGAGCTTGCGCAGGGCGCCGCGGCTGAGGCGCGGCGTGGGCAGGCCCTGGGATTCCGCGGCCCGGGTCAGGAAGAAAACGGCCAGCAGGGGCAGGTCGGACTTGCGGCGGCGCAGGGGAGGCGTGCGGATGGTGATGACGGCCAGACGGTAATAGAGGTCCTCGCGGAAGGAGCCTTCCTGGGCGTCCTGCAGCAGTTCCGCGTTGGTGGCCGCGATGATGCGGGTATCGAAGGGGACGTCCTCGTCGCTGCCCAGCGGTCGGATCATGCGGGTGGAAAGCGCCCGCAGCAGGGCCTGCTGGACCTTGGGGGCCGCGTTGCCGATCTCGTCCAGCATCAGGGTGCCGCCCTCGGCCGTGAGGAAGGCACCCTTGCGGGGCTGGCGCGCCTCGGTGAAAGCGCCCTTGACGTGGCCGAACAGGGTGTCCATGAGCAGGTTCTCGTCCAGGGCCCCGCAATTGATGGTGATGAAGGGGCCGTTGGCCCGGGGGCTGGCCTGATGGATGGCCGCCGAGACCAGCTCCTTGCCGGTGCCCGTCTCGCCGATGACGAGGACGTCGGCCATGGTGGGCGCGGCCTTGAGGATGTTGGCGCGCAGGTCCTGCATGGCGGCGGAGGTGCCCACGAGGCCGTTGTCGGGGATGTCGTCCAGCTCCGGCATGTTCTCGGCAGGTTCGCGGGCCCAGCGGGCGTCCTGCATGAGCTGCTGGTTGAGCTGTTCCTCCTCGCTGCGGCGCAGGCGGTGGAGCAGGGCGTTGATGGCGTCCTTGAGCTGCTCCAGCTCGCGGGGCATGGGCGGCAGCACCAGCGGGTTGGAGCTGTGGCTGTCGATGCGCAGGTTCACTTCATTGGAGAGACGGCGCAGGCGCTTGGTGGTGCCGCGTGCCAGCCAGGCCAGGCCCAGGCCCAGCAGGCAGATGCCGGCCAGCAGGCAGATGCCGTAGATGCCGATGATCTGGATGCCGGTGCGGGTGGCGGTGAAGCTGGTGTCCAGCACGGCCAGGCCGCCCATGATGGTGCGCGGGCTGTCGGGGTTGGCGGCAAAGGTGACGGGCGCGAAGCTGACGCCTTCCACGGCGCTGTTCTCGTGGCCCCAGGCATCGCTGTTGTCCAGGAAGATCTGGCCGGAATGGCCGCCCTGGACGCTGGAGACCATGGACCAGTAATTGACGTGGTTGGGGCCGGGACGGAAGGCGGTGCTGAAGCCCGCGCGGCCGAACTCGCCCTGGAAGCCCGCGCGCAGCGAGTCACTGTTGAGGCGCCCGCTGGCCTCGTCCGCCTCCAGGTTCTCGGACTGGAAGAGCATCCAGCCCTGGTTGTCGAAGAAGATGCTGCGGATGCGGGTCTCGTCGTCGGCGGTGCGCAGGGGGGCGGAGGACGAGGAGAACATGCTGATGGCATCACGCAGGACGGTCAGGTCTAGGGAAAGGATGAGCATGCCCTGGAAAACGCCCTGGGCATCATAGATGGGCGTGGAGAAGCGGATGACGTACAGGGGGATGCTTTGCACGGAATCGTTGAGCGGGACCATGGAGTAGACCACTTCCAGCGGCTGGCTGACCTGCACATGTCCGGGGCGCTGGGCCGCGCTCAGGCTGGTGAAGGGGTTGCCCACGGTGGCGGAGGCGATGTCGGGAGGGATGGAGATGATTTCGCCGCCGTAGCTGAGCAGCAGATAGCGCTGGGAGGGATCCGTGCCCATGAAGGCCACCTCGCGGTAGCGCAGGCCTTCGGCACGCACGCGGAACTGGAGGCGCCGCACCATGTCTTTGGGATCCATGGAGCCCGCGGCCAGGATGAGGAGCTGGTTTCGGGTCTCTGTGAGAATTTGCTCAAGCGAAAGGCTCATGGCCTGCGCCTGCAGCTGGGCATTGCGGGCTATTGCGCGATTGACGAGGGCTTCGATACTGCGTCCCGTTGCGAGGAAAACAAGTAATAAAACCAGCGTCAAAAGCGGCAAACCGAGCAAAAGCACCCGGCTTGTCATGCTACGGTTGACGAAGAACCGGGTGGTTTCCAGCGAATTTCCCAGGACGGGTCTGGTCCAGATGCGCATACATCCTCCCGATAACGCAAAAAACGTGCAACTTTCCTGAAAATCTATCCGCAATGCGCAGTTTGCGCAAGCGGAAAAACGCTTGGCGGTGTTGGTAATCAAGGATTTCCGGGTTTTTTAGCGAAATTGGCACGGGTGTTGCTTAAACAGGGCATGTGAAGTTTGGGACGAATGGTCCTGCCGTGGGACGCAGGATCTGGATGTAACAACCCCAAGACCCGGAGGAGAACATGAAAATGATGCGCAAGCTCTGGACAGCTATTGCGGGCAGCTTCGTCATGCTGCTGGTCATGATGCCTTCCCTGGCCCTGGCAGCCAAGAAGGCAGCGGCAAACGTGGTCATCGTGGCCGATACCCGCCGCCTGGACGGTATCATGCTGTGGTGGGCGCAGATGTACAATGACAGCCATCTGTACTTCACCATCCTGACCATTATCATCATCCCGACGGTCGGCTGCATCTTCGGCTTCCTGGCCGACATCGTGATGTCGCACATCGGTATCGACCTCAAGCACCGCGAGCTGGCTGAACACTAGGCCGGAAGGGAGGAAAACATGGATTGGTTGTATGTTTTGATGCCCATTTCCGGCGTGACGATTTTCTGGCCCGGTCTGATCATTCTGGGTCTCGGCGTCGGCATCATCGGTGGTTTCTTTGGTATGGGCGGTGCCTGGATGGTTACCCCCGGTCTGAACATCCTCGGCTTCCCCATGGCCTTCGCCGTGGGCACGGACGTTGCCCACATGGCCGGCAAATCCCTGATCTCGACCTTGCGGCACGGCAAGTTCGGTAACGTTGACTACAAGCTCGGCCTGACCATGCTGGTCGGTACCATCGTGGGCGTGGAACTGGGCGCCCAGATGCTGATGTGGCTGGAACGCCTGGGTTCCGTCGACAAGGTCGTGCGCTGGCTGTACGTCGTGCTGCTGATCTGCATGGCCTGGATGGTCTTCCATGACGTGGCCCTGCGCAAGAAGAAGGAACGCGAAGCCGCCGCCCGCGGTGAAGAGCTCTCCGCTACCGCTACCGGTATCGACTGGGCCTCCAAGCTGCACGCCATCCGCATTCCCCCCATGGTGCACTTCCACGGCGCCGGTATCTACTGCTCCGCCTGGCTGCCCATCGTGGTCTCCCTGTTCACTGGCTGGCTGGCCGGTATCCTCGGCATCGGCGGCGGTCTGATCCGCATGCCCGCCCTCGTGTACCTGGTCGGTTGCCCCACCCACGTGGCCGTGGGTACGGACCTCTTCGAAGTGGCCATCTCCGGCCTGTACGGTGCCGCTTCCTTCACCTTCAAGGGTCGTACTGAACTCGTGGCCGCCCTCATCATGCTGGTCGGTGCCGCCATCGGTGCCCAGGTCGGCGCTGTCGCCACCAAGTACATCAAGGGTTACGGCATCCGTATCGCCTTCGGCTGCGCCGTCATCGGCTGCCTCGCTTCCGTGGTCCTGAAGCTCATCCAGCCCTACTTCCCCGCCTATGCCGGCTTCATCAACGGCGTGGCCACCGTGGTGGTCCTGGGCTTCGTGAGCGCCATCTCCCTCTACATCACCGTCCGTATGGTTCAGGGCGCCAAGGCTGAACTGGCCGCCAAGAAGCGCCAGGCGTAAGGAGGCAGCACATGAGAATGCGTAACGTAATCCTGACTCTGGTACTGGCTCTCAGCCTCGGTCTGACCGCGTGCGAATTTGGCCAGGTGGAACAGGGCCGCTGTGTGGCCTTCAATCCCGAAACCAAAACCCTTCTGGTGGTGCTGGACGTCAACCATGACCAGCGCAACCCCCACTACTCCGGCGGCCTGCATGAGTACACCCTGCCTGCCGATCCGGCTGAAATCGGACCCCTGCCCGTTCCCGGCGGCCGCGTGATGTTCGACCTGGATAAGTCCACCGTCACCATCTACAACCCCGAGACCAAGGCTCTGGAAGTCCTGAACGTGCAGTTCACCGATGTCGAGAAGGGCATCAAGCGCACCCATCCCAAGGTGCACGGCAAGACCTTCCCCATCATCGACAAGGACAAGATGTCCGTGACCGAATACTCGGCCCGCCTGCAGGCCCTGGTGACCTTCACCATCCCTGCTGACAAGATCGACCTGCCCCCGTCCACCTGGGAAGCCGGTGACGAAGTCCGCATGTACTACAAGGAAAATGCCAAGCATCAGGCCCTGCGGTTCATGAACATCACCCGCACCAACATCTTCAAGAAGTAAACAACAGCAGCATCCACAACCAGGGGGGCGGCCCTCCGCCCCCCACCCCTCCTGCTAGACGAGACTGCCGTGAAAAGCCTTTCCCGGCAGTCTTTTGATAACAGACCTTCTTCCCGCCAAGGAGCCCGTCATGACCAGCAGCTACAAGCGTTCCCTGTATTCCAGCATCGTCCGCATTGTTGCCAATGTGATGATGATCGGCGCTGTCTTCCTGGGCATGTACATGGCCTCCCGTTCGCCCATGTCCTCCATGAGCACGTTCTGCCTCTGGTTCTTTGGCATCTCCATTCCTGTCTGGATGGGGGCGTTCGCCCTGATCCGCAAGATCCGCCAGGTCTACGCCGATGAAGGCGCCACCTATATCGAACTGCCCCGGCAGGGCGCCAGCCTGGTCTACTGGCGGGTCCTGGAACAGCCCCAGCATCACCTGGGGATCGTTCGCTGACATTCGCCTCCGGAAAAGCCCGCTGCCCTCCGTCCCCGCCGCTTTGGGCCGGGGCCCGAAGCGGAGGCGGCGGGCTTGCCGGAAGGCCGCTCTTCCTCTAGACTACCCGTATGAGCGATTCCTCCAATTCCTTCTGGCAGGCACTGCCAGCCCTCAAAGAACGCCAGCGCCGCACAGGTCTGCTGGCTGCTCTTGTGCTGGGGCTGGCTGTCCTCGTTCTTGTGGACGGTCTGCAGGCCCTCATGCGTGCCGGGTCCTACCATCTGGATATCGTTGCCGGGCAGGGGACCATGCTTTCCGGCCCCATCGGTATCGACAAGCCGCGCGACAGCGACCTGCTGGTCTCCGTGACCCCGGAAGGCGCGCCGCTGAGCTTCCGTCTGGACGGTTTTTTTGCCAGCTACTGGTTCGGCAACGGCATGTGGCGCGGCGAGATCGTGGCGGAGCAGGGGGCCACTCCCGGGACCTACGCCCTGAGCGTCCGGGTGCGCGGCACACCGGCCAGCGCCACACAGCGTTATGAGGTCACCGTCTGGAGCGACGCCGCCAGTCAGCGCCAGGGGGCCTATTCCCTGACCGTGTCCCTGCTGGGCTTCAATCCCTTCTGGCTGTCCGGCATCCTGGCCTGTATCGGCATCGTGCCGGGCCTGCTCTCCTTCCTGTCCGGGCGGCGCATCGTCAGACTGCTCTGGTACGCCGGGTTCAGCGAAGTTTTCCGCACGGCGCCCCAGAAGGACGGCAGCCTGCTGCTCTGGTGCCCGGGCTCCAAGAAGGAAGGCCCCGCCGAAGGCGCCCTGTGCGAGGTGGTGGATGCCGGCGGGCAACCGCTGGGCCGGGCCAGGCTGGAGAAAAAGGCCGCCACCTGCATGGAATTGCGGCTGGCTGCCGGGGAGCTGCCTGAAGACGAGGTCCCGGAAAGCTGCTACGTGCGCTTGTCGGCACCGCGCAACTGATCGCTTTTTCTGAAGATCGCATGAGGGGCTTCCCGGCAGGGAGGCCCTTTCCATCTCCTGCGAGGTCCGGGTGTGTGACGTTTGGGAGCGGACGGGGCTTCGGTCTTGTCGGCATGTTCCATCATCGGGGGGGACGGGCGTGTCTGTCCGATGGCAGCCTCCCGGGAGTGCTGATCGCCGGCCGGTAGCTCCGCCATGTCCCGTAAACCCTCCCGTGGCGCCGTTCCCCGCCTGTCCTGCTTGCCGCCGGGGCGGCCATGGGCTACACTTGCAAAGCGCCGTGGCTCCTGTCATGGCAGCTGTCATAACAAGGATGTAACTGCAAGATGTCTGAACTGTGTCCCTGCGGCAGTGGCCGCCCTCTGGACGAATGTTGTGGTCCCTACCTGGAAGGCAAGGCCTGGCCCGATGATGCCGACACCATGGTGCGTTCGCGCTTCAGCGCCTATTGCCTCGGCAAATTCGATTATCTGGTGGAGACCACCCATCCCGCCTATCGCGAAGATCTGACCGCCCAGATGCTGGAAGAGCAGACCCGTGACGTCCACTGGCTGCGTCTGGACATGGGCCCCTGTGAAAAGGACCAGCCCGAAGGTGAGAACGGCGAGCTTTTCGACACGGCCGAATTTTATGCCTACTACGAGCTGGAAGGTTCCGTGCGCCAGATCGGCGAACGCAGCTTTTTCCAGCGCAAGGACGGCAAGCTGTACTATGTGGACGGCGTGGCCCGTCGTCCCAAGGCGTACCGCCGTCCCGAGCCCAAGGTGGGCCGTAACGATCCCTGTCCCTGCGGCAGCGGCAAAAAGTACAAGAAGTGCTGCGGCCGGGAATCGGCCTAGGCGGGGGGATCCATGGCCAATCCTGGCCCTGTTGCCGCCATCCGGCAATTTTGTCTTGAATGTCAGGGCAATTCCTCCCGTTCCGTGCGCCAGTGCGCGGATGAGGACTGCCCCTTGTGGGGGTGGCGTATGGCCGCCGTCGAGGCGGACAGCCGCCCGGAATGGCATGGCCCCGATGCGCCGCGCCGCGCTCTGCGCGTCATCCGCGGGCAGTGCATGATGTGTGCGGGCAGCCGTGCCGACGTGCGTCAGTGTGCCGCCCGTGAGGACTGCGTGCTGTGGCGTTACCGTTTCGGTGTGCGGCCGCAGACCTACAAGGACGTGCGCCGGCGCTTTTTTGCCCCCAAGCCCTTGAAACTGTTTTGATCTTACGGAGCGGCGCCGTCGCGGTGCCGCTCCGGCCTTTTGGCTTCCCTTGCGGAAGCCGTCCCGTCTATGGGGAGGACACCATGATGCATACGCTTGAATGGTCCCGCGCCTATACAGGCCGCCTGGAGCGGGAAACCGCCGCTGCTTTCGCCGCACGTGCGCCGGAGCTGGCGCACCGTCTGGAGACGGAATGCGCACAGGGCTTGCTGCCCTTCCTGACCATGCCGTACCGGGAGCGTCTGGAGCGGGAACTGCCGCCCCTGCTGCCCCGGGTCCGTGCGCGGCGCCACATGCTGGTGCTGGGCATCGGCGGCTCGGCGCTGGGCGCCCGCGCCCTGCAGCGCGCCTTTGCGCCCGGGCAGGATGGCCCCTGCCATGACGGCCCCTGCCTCTGGATAGCGGACAATGTCTGCGCCGCCACCTTCGAGAGCTGGCTGTCCAAGCTGCCGCCCCGCGAGACCACCGTGGTCTGCATCAGCAAGTCCGGCGGCACCATCGAGACCCTTGCCCAGTATTTCCTCTGCCGGGACTGGCTGCGCCAGGCTCTGGGCGAGCGCTGGCATGAGCACATGATCGTGGTCACGGACCTGCACAAGGGCTTTTTGCGGGAGGAGGCCTCCCGCTACGGTCTGGATTCGCTGGAAGTACCGGACAATCTGGGCGGCCGCTATTCGGCCCTCTCGGCCGTGGGGCTGCTGCCCGCCGCCTTTCTGGGCATCGACTGGCAGGCCCTGCTGGACGGTGCGGCTTCTGTGGCCCGCCCGCTGGCCCAGGATACTTCCTGCCTTGCCGGGCATCCCGCCTTCCACCTGGCCTGCTGGGCCAACGCCCTGGAGAGCCACGGCTACAGCCAGCTGGTCTTCTTCTGCTATGTGCCGCAATGGTCCACTTATGGCCCCTGGTTCGCCCAGCTCTGGGCCGAGAGCCTGGGCAAGGACGGTAAGGGCATCATGCCTGTGCCCGCCACCGGGGTCACGGACCAGCATTCCGTTAACCAGATGTTCCTGGACGGGCAGCGTGACAAGGGCTGCATCTTCGTGACCGCCCAGGGGCTGGAGCAGGGACGGCATTTCGGCCAGGATCTGCCGGAGAACTGGAGCTGGCTGCGCGGCAAGCCTTTCGGGGCCCTGCTGGAAGCCGAAGGCCTGGGCACGCGCATGGCCCTGTGCAAGAGCGGTGTGCCGCTGCTGCACATGGAGATGGGCGAATGCACGCCCCGTGCGGCGGGCAGCATGATGCTGCTGCTGGAAGCTGCCACGGTCTTCACCGGCTGGCTCATGGGCATCAACCCGCTGGACCAGCCCGCTGTGGAGCTGGGCAAGCGGCTGGCCAATACCCGTCTGGGAGCGTCCGGTTATCCCCGGGAGGCTGCCGACCTTGCCGAGTATCTGGCTGTGGCCCAGGAGCCCGAAAGTTTCTAGGGAGCCCGTTTTTCCCTGCCGCGTCTCCGGCCTGTCCTGTCTCGGGCTGCGGACGGCAGACTGGAGCATCGCATGTTCAAAGGTGGTACCGCCGCAGCGGGAGCGACGGCAGAGCAGGATCTGCCGCTGAGCTATGCCCGCACGCTGTCCTGGCTCTCGCTGCTGGTCATCATGGCCACCAGTCTGGTGTTGTCGTTCTTCATCGCCAATTCGGCGCGTGAGGCCCTGCTGACACGTCAGGAGAACTTCTCCCGCCTGCTGGCCGAAAACCTCAACCACCAGATCTACCGGCGTTTCGCCCTGCCCACCCTGCTGGCCCACGGCCGCATCGCGCTGCGCCAGCCCAGCCAGTACGAGCGGCTGGATCAGGTGGTGCAGTCCGTGGTCCACGGGCTGCCCATGGAACGCCTGCGCATCTATGACTTCACGCGCGTGGTGGCCTATTCCACCAGCCGGGAAGAACTGGGGCGCATGGGCGTGGGGCCGGAAAGCCTGGACGATACCTTGCGCGGCGGCGTGCCCAAGCCGGAGCTCATCTCCAATATCCCGGACTGGCGGGCCATCTTCCATCTGCCCCTGCCGTCGGGGACCTTTGTCCTGCGGACCCTCTATCCCCTGCGCGGGGAGCCCCTCCAGCCGGGGGCGGAACCGCCCATCATGGGGGCCCTGGAGCTGACGCAGGACATCACCAGCGACTACGAGCAGATCCTGCTTTTCCAGGGCGTCGTGGTGGTGACCTGCCTGCTGTCGTCGGTCATCATGTTCGCCTTGCTCCTGATGCTCATCCAGCGGGCGGAACGCGTCCTGGCCGATCGTATGGCCAAGAACCGCCAGCTGGAGAACGAGCTGCACAGCAACGAGAAACTGGTCAGCATGGGGCGCGTCATCGCCAGCATCGCCCACGAGATACGCAATCCGCTGGGCATCATCCGCTCCAGCGCGGAGCTGCTGCAGCGCCGCATGGGCAAGGCCGATGCCGGGACATCGCGCATCCTGCAGGCCATCTATGACGAATCCGTCCGTCTGTCGCAGACGGTCAACGATTTTCTGGACTATGCCCGCCCCCGCCAGCCGCGGCAGGATCTGGTGGATCTGGATCTTGTGCTGAGCCAGGTGCTGGCCTTCCTGGAAGGGGAGCTGGGCCGCGTGGGGGTGGCCGTGGAACGGGCCACCTCGCCCGGGCTGTGGGTGCGTGGTGACAAGGATTTGCTCTACCGGGCCATCTACAACATCCTGGTCAATGGCCAGCAGGCCATGGACGGGCCGGGCATCATCCGCATCAGCAGCCGCATGAGCGATGACGGACGCGTGGTGCTGGAAGCCCTGGACTCGGGGCCGGGCTTCGATCCGGCCCTGCTGGACAGCGTGCTGGATCCCTTCTTCACCACCAAGGACGGCGGCACGGGCCTGGGCCTGCCCATCGTCAGTTCCATCATCAACAGCCATGGCGGCGAGATCCAGCTGGCCAACGGGCCCGAAGGCGGGGCCCTGGTGCGCATCCTGTTGCCTGCGGCGGAGCCTGAGCATCCTGAAGAGCCTGAAGTTCCGGCTGCCGTCCCTGCCCCGGCGGAAGTCCAGCCCGCCGCGGAAGAAAGCGGGGAGACCGCCGCCCAGCCTGCTGATGAAAAGGAAAACGGGACGCCGGAGCCCCGCAAGGAAAGCTAGACGTGTCGTACGCCGGGTTGCCGTTCCGCCTGCGGGCAGCCCGGAGCAGGAACGATGATGCAGGCGGGACTTGCAGCGTCTCCCGCCGGCGGGGCCGCTGGGCAGAGAAGCCGTTTTTTTGCGGGCAATACGGTCCTGGACGGATCGGAGCCGCCTCACGCCTGTATGGGGAGAGACACCATGAGTGACAAATCGCATATTCTGGTCATCGACGACGAAAAGAACTATCTGCTGGTGTTGCAGACCCTGCTGGAGGATGAAGGCTACACCGTCACCGCCATCAGCGATCCCGAGACGGCCCTGGCCTTCCTGGCCGAGAGCGAAGTGGACGTGGTGGTGACGGACATGAAGATGCCCAAGGTCTCCGGGCGCGAGGTGCTCCAGCATGTGAAGAAAAGCTGGCCCTACATCCCGGTGCTCATCATGACGGCCTTCGGCTCCATCGAAAGCGCCGTGGAGGCCATGAAATACGGGGCCTTCGACTATATCACCAAGCCGTTCTCCAATGACGAGCTGCTGCTCTCCATCCACAACGCCACGGAGCTGGCCCGCGCCCACCGCCAGTACCGTCTGCTGCAGGAAGCCATGGAAGAGCGTTACAGCGTGCACCAGATCGTGGGCCGCAGCCGCGCCATCCGTGATGTGCTGGTCATGGTGGACCGCGCCGCCCCCAGCCGCTCCACGGTGCTCATCACCGGCGAGTCGGGCACGGGCAAGGAACTGGTGGCCCGCGCCATCCATTACGCCAGCCCGCGCAAGGAAAAGCCCTTCGTCTCGGTCAACTGCATGGCCCTCAACCCCGGTGTGCTGGAGAGCGAGCTCTTCGGCCATGAAAAAGGCTCCTTCACCGGTGCCGTGGCCATGCGGCGCGGCCGTTTCGAGCAGGCCGACGGCGGCACGCTCTTTTTGGACGAGATCGCCGAGCTGACGCCCGATCTGCAGGTCAAGCTGCTGCGTGTGCTGCAGGAGCGCCGTTTCGAGCGCGTGGGCGGCGGTGAGGAGATCGAGGTGGACATCCGCGTGGTGGCCGCCACCAACAAGGATCTGGCCGCCATGGTGGAAAAGGGCACGTTCCGCGATGACCTCTACTATCGCCTGAACGTGGTGCAGATCCCTCTGCCGGCCCTGCGCGAGCGCCGGGAGGACATCCCGCTGCTGGTGGCCCACTTCATGGACAAGGTGGCGCGCGAGAACAACATGCCGGCCAAAAAGTTCACCACCGAGGCCCTCAACTATCTGAGCGGCTACGAATGGCCCGGCAATATCCGCCAGCTGGAGAACGTGGTGGAATCCTGCATGGTCCTGGTGCCCGGTACGGTCATCGACGTGGACAACCTGCCCGCCGAGATCAGGGACGAGGACTCGCAGTTCAAGAGCGCCGTGGACCTGCTGCCCGTGCAGCTGGATCTGGCCGATACCCTGGAGAAGATCGAGGCCGCCCTCATCCGTCGTGCTCTGGTGCGCGCGGATCTGGTCCAGGTCAAGGCCGCCGAACTGCTGGGCATCTCCAAGAGCCTCTTGCAGTACAAGCTCAAAAAATACGCCATCACCGGACATTAGGGTGGGGAAGGATGTTTGCGGGGGGAGGGAAACCTTTTCGGGGAAAAGGTTCTCCCTCCCCCCGATCCCCCCACCTTTCCAAAACCTTTTATTCAGGTCCCTGACGGCTGTCGTGACATGGAAAGATTTCTGGCCTTGCCGGTCCCCGGCAGGGCCTTTTTGTTTTTGGGGAAGGCCGTTTGAATGGAGCGCTTTGTGAGGATGATTTTTCTTGCAGGACAGGCTGTTTCCCTTCGTGCGGGCTCTTGGGAGGCTGTTCCTATGAATTGCGGGTGGCTTGAAGGCGTGTGCCAGG
>OLFZ01000523.1_pt1 | contig 41590 bp, 33 predicted proteins | sample 1604861 | NCBI WGS metagenome assembly OLFZ01 (sample SAMEA3888895, study PRJEB22519) | human gut metagenome | biome: human gut; feature: human-associated habitat; material: faeces | place: Denmark | collected 2011 | reverse complement strand
GCCCTTTCGGACGTGGCCAGCTCGTTGGCGCGAACGGCTTTATGCGCCTTTTCGATCCCACCGTCAAGCATTTTTCCGCAAAAAATCGAAAAAATGTTTTCAGACCGTCAAAAAGGCGCTTCTGCGTCGTGCAGCTCTGTTTTTCAACCAGCTGACTGTGACAGTACTGCTTCCCCCAGAAAAAGTAAAGCACTTCATGACATTTTTCATACGATCCGTTTACAGTACAGATAAACCAAATAAAAACATCATGATACGACATAAGAGCCAGTTTTCTGAAAACAACAGAAGGCCAGCCGTCAAAAGCCGAACAGTACGGAAGGAGCCCCTTCCGACGATCCGGGACGCGCGGCCACGACCATGAAGTCTCCTTGCCGCCGCAGACAAACCCGTATCCTGCCGCTGTGGACAGCCACCACGGCTGGATCTGCATATCTATCTCATGCCCTGCCGGTGCATCCGGACTCACGAAGCACTCCAGAAGCACTGGAACATATGGATTTTTTTGATGATATCACAATACATCAAGGCACTTGGACCATACGAAAAAGGCGCCCTGCCTTGCAGCAGGGCGCCTTCATCAGTCACTGAGACGCGGGGGCTATTGCGCGGGGCTTTCATCCATGTCGATGACACGGCCCTGCAGCCAGACATAGGCGTCCACTTCGTCGCCCACCTGGGGCTCGTAATCCCGCAGGACCATCTTGCTGGCGTAGATGGGCAGCACCATGTCCGGACGCTGGTCGAAGGGGAAGCGCACGTACAGGACCTTGATGTCCATCTTTTCCAGCTTCACGTCATCCACGCGCTCCACCTTGGTGCGCACCTGGTACTCGGCAAAGCGGCGGCCGGGCATGATGAGCTGGCGGCCAGCCATGGAGATCTTCAGGGGCGGCACGTCCAGGCGGGTCTTGCCGGGGTTCTCGGCCAGCCACTGGGCGGCCCAGGCTTCGTACTGGGGGCCCTGGGTGATGTTCACGTCATCCAGCAGGGCCTTGCGCAGGGCGATGGCCAGACCGGACAGCAGGAAGGTCTGCGTGACGCCGGGGGTCAGGTCGTCCTTGTCGCGCAGGTACAGGGGGTCATAGAACCACATGGGGTTCTTGCCCTCGATCATGCTCACGGCCACGTTGGCACCGCCCCCCTGGCTCCAGGGGTGGATGTCTTCCACGGTCAGGTCATTGGGCAGGCCTTCCAGGAAAGGCACGGCGGACAGGGGCTTGAACTTTTCCCCTTCGTCAGCCTGCATGAGCACGGCGGCACGCGACGGCTGGTCCTTGGGCCAGGCCATGAGCACGTATTCCTTGCCGCTGCGCGTCCACTGCCAGGCAGGACGGGTGCCGCCATCGTGCAGCACCGTGCCCACCACCTGCGGCATGACGGCCATGGGGTTCTGGCCCAGCAGCACGGCCCAGGCATCGCCCAGGGCCTCGTCATGCTGGCGGTTCTCGCCGCGCAGCATGGCCTTCAGCTCTTCTTCCGAGGGCTGGCGGGCAGCGTCGGCGCCTTCCATCTGTTCCGCCTGTTCGGCAGCGGGAGCAGCGTCCTGCACTTTTTCTTCGACCTGTTCGGCCTTGCTCTTCTTGGTCATGGCTCGTGCCTCCGATTAACGACGGTCGCCCCTGCCGCCACGGTCGCCGCGGTCGCCGCGTTCACGACGGCCGCCACGATCGCCACGGTCTCCACGATTGCCGCGGTCACCGCGATCGCGCTGGGGACGGGCGGTCTCTTCGGGGTTCCAGGGATGGCCCTGTTCTTCCAGCAGCACAGCCTTGCGGCTGGCGCGGATGCGGTCACCGTTGATCTCGATGACCTTGACCACCATGTCTTCGCCCAGACGGGCCACATCACCGGGCTGTTCCACACGGTTCACGTCCAGCTGGGAGACATGCACCAGGGCTTCCACGTTGGGCAGCACTTCGACGATGGCACCGATCTCCATGATCTTCTTGACCTTGGCGGTGTAGTTCTTGCCCAGTTCGGGACGCTGGTCATAGTAGGTGACCATCTCGCGGGCCTTTTCCAGGGCGTCGGCCGTGGGGGCGAAGATGGACACGCGGCCGGAATCTTCGATGTCCACGGAAGCGCCGGTGGCGGTGGTGATGGCCTTGATGTTCTTGCCGCCGGGGCCGATGATCAGACGGATGATGTCAGGATTGACGAAGATCTCGGCATGCTGGGGAGCGTAGCGCGACAGTTCCTTGCGCGGCTCGGGCAGGGCCTTGGCCATCTCGGCCAGGATGTGCAGGCGGCCTTCGTGGGCCTGCTGCATGGCCTGGCGCATGATGTCGGTGGTCAGGCCGGTGATCTTGATGTCCATCTGCACGCCGGTGACGCCTTCCGCGGTACCGGCGATCTTGAAGTCCATGTCGCCCAGGGCGTCTTCATCGCCCAGGATGTCGGTGAGCACGATGAACTTGTCGCCTTCCTTGATCAGGCCCATGGCCACACCGGCCACCGGGGCGCTGATGGGGATACCGGCATCCATGAGGGAGAGGCAGCCGCCGCACACGGCAGCCATGGAAGAGGAGCCGTTGGATTCCACGGTCTCGGAGACCACGCGCACGGTGAAGGGGAAGTCGGCGTCGGCCGGCATGACGGGACGCAGGGACTTCTCGGCCAGGGCGCCGTGGCCGATCTCGCGGCGGGAGACGCGCACGGGCTTCACTTCGCCCACGCTGAAGGGCGGGAAGTTGTAATGCAGCATGAAGCGCTTGGTCACGTCGCCGCTCAGGCTGTCCATGCGCTGTTCATCGGTGGAGGAGCCCAGGGTGGTCACCACCAGGGACTTGGTCTCGCCGCGGCGGAAGATGGCGGAGCCGTGGGCACGGGGCAGCACGCTGGTCTGGATCTGGATGGGGCGCACGGTCTTGGTGTCGCGGCCGTCGATGCGCACGCCTTCGTTGACGATGCGGGCACGCACGATCTTCTTTTCCAGGTCGCCGATGATCTCGCCCACTTCCTTCAGGGCTTCGCTCTCGGCCCAGGCGGGGTCATTGAGCAGGGCTTCCATGACCTTGTCCTTGACGGCCTTGCGGGCGTCCTTGCGGGCCAGCTTCTCGGGCACGCGCAGGGCTTCTTCGATGCCGGCTTCGCGGGCCAGTTCCTGCACGCGGGCCACCAGCACCGGATCGTCCTGATGGGGGGTGAAGGGCATCTTTTCCTTGCCGGCCAGTTCGCGCAGCTTGAGCTGGGCGTCGATGAGCGGCTGGATCTCCTTGCGGCCCCATTCCAGAGCGTCGATGATGACGTCTTCGGGCACGAAGGTGGCTTCGCCTTCCACCATGGTCAGGGCATCGCGGGAAGCGGCGAACACGATGTTCAGGTCGCTGCGCTCCTGCTCCTCAAAGGTGGGGTTGAGCACGAACTGGCCGTCGATGCGGCCGATGCGGCCACCGGCCACGGGGCCTTCGAACGGCAGGGGCGAGAGCATGACGGCAGCGGAAGCGCCGGTCAGGGCCAGCACGTCGGACTCGTTCTCCTGGTCGGCGGAGATGACGCTGGCCAGCACCTGCACGTCTTCGTTCAGGCCCTTGGGGAACAGGGGACGGATGGGACGGTCGATGAGGCGGGAGACCAGGGTCTCACGCTCGGAGGGACGGCCGATCTCGCGGCGGAAGAAGCTGCCGGGGATACGGCCGGCGGCGTACATCTTTTCGGAATATTCCACGGTGAGGGGGAAGAAGCCCTTGTCGAACTCCAGAGGCTGGGAGCAGACGGTCACCAGCACCACCGTACCGCCGCACTGCACCCAAACGGCGCCGTGGGCCTGGTTGGCCAGACGGCCGGTCTCGAAAATGATTTCCTTGCCGCCCACGGTGGCCGTGACGCGGGTAGGATTGAAGATATCCTGGTTCATGTGGACCTCGTATGAAGGGGATTCCGGCAAAAGCGGGCAACAGCGCCCCGCTGTGCGGCCTTGGGCCACGGGTGCTGCCCGGTCTTCCCGGACCCCCCTTCCTGCTAAATGTTGTCGTGAGGCGAGATTGCAAAAAGGGGGGGCTTGGCCCCCCCCTCTCAAACCATCGTAATTACTTGCGCAGGCCGAGCTTGGCGATCAGCGCACGGTAACGCTGAATGTCCTTCTTCTTCAGGTAGTTCAGCAGCTTGCGGCGCTGGCCAACCAGCTTCAGCAGACCGGTGCGGGAGTGGAAGTCCTTCTTGTGCACCTTGAAGTGACCGGTCAGGCCTTCGATGCGGGCGGTCAGCAGGGCCACCTGCACTTCCGGGGAGCCGGTGTCGCCTTCGTGTTTGGCGTGAGCGTCGATAACCACTTTCTTCTGTTCAGCGTCCATAGCCACAGCAGTTCTCCTTTACGGATGTAAGTTAATTCCAGAGGCCCCTCAGCACGGTCCAGCAGGGACCCTGGGGCGTTTCGGAACGGCGGGCCAGAGCCAGGGGCATGCCCTGACGCTGCAAAAGCGCCTTGTCGCCCACATCGTCGCGGCAGGGGATGGCCATGCCGTTACGGATGCGGGCCTCGGCGGCTTCGTCCAGCTCCAGCACCGGCCAGTGGGGCAGCGCCTCGGCAAGGGGGCGCAGATGCTTCACCAGCAGGCCCGGATCGGCCGACAGTTCGTCCAGTCCGCAGGCCACTTCGAGACCGAAGGGGTGACTGTACTCCCGGGCCAGTTCCGTGAGCACGGCTCCGCATCCCAGTCGCATCCCCAAGCTGTGGGCCAGGGAGCGTATATAGGTGCCGGAACTGCATGCGACCCGAAAGCGTACAAACGGCAGCTCGACCTCGAGCACGTCCGCTTGCGAAATTTCCATGCTTTTGACCTTTTTGGGCACTTCCTTGCCCTTTCGCGCCAGCTTGTACAGGGACTGGCCCTCGTGCTTGGCCGCGGAATAGGCGGGCACTTCCTGCTCGTGCAGGGTCAGCCAGTGGGCCACTTCGGCGCGCACATCGGCTTCGGTCACCTGCTGCCACGGGGATTCCGTCAGCACCTCGCCCTGGATGTCCCAGGTATCGGTGGTGAGGCCCAGGCGCAGCTGACCGCTGTAGACCTTGCCGCCGTCGGCCAGCAGGTGCGAGGCGATCTTGGTGCCCTGTCCCAGCAGCACCAGCAGCACGCCGGAAGCCATGGGATCCAGGGTGCCCGCGTGGCCGATCTTGCGCTGGCCCAGGCGCTTGAGCGCCGAGAGGCAGCGGGCCGACGTGGGGCCGGAAGGCTTGTTGAGCACCAGGACGCCGTCCAGCTGGGGCAGCGGCGCCGGTTTGCGTGCGGCGGTGGAAGTCTGTTCGGTCATACGCAACAAATAATGATAACAAGCCTGCGGCATGAAGTCAAAAGCGCAGGCATATGGCGGCAGGCAATAGCCTGTTGCGGGCCAAAGGTCAAGTGATTTGTGGGGCCCGGACATGCGGCAGCGGCGGTAGGCCTGCCCGTGAAAGGCTGCCTGACGCTGCCCTCCTTGCCGCGCCCCTATGAGCCCCACATACGGCCGCCGGCCCGACAGGTCTGTGCCCACTCAGCCCGCCTGAAAGCCTGTACCCGCCACCCGCATTGATGTAGCATCCGGCATCCAAGCCAGTATAGGGGCAGACAATGAACAACTACAGACAGATAGTCAGCATCGTCCTTCTCATCACTTCCGCCGTGCTCATCCTGACCGGAGGGCTGATCCTGCTCCACCTTGATTCGCGCACAGTCATGCATCTGCACAAATATTTCGGCATGGCTTTCATGGGAGCGGCCCTGCTGCACATGGGCATCAACAGCAAGCCCCTACGCCATTACCTGAGCATGCGCTCGCTGGTCGTCCCCCTGCTGGTGGCGGCTGTCCTGCTGGTCGCGGCCATCACGGCCTGGGACATGACACGGCCCCACGGCTACGGGAGATATGCCCGCGACACCACGTTCTTCTGCCGCTAGACAGGATATCCGCAGCAGGCCCGGGCATCCCTGCGCCGGGCAGCCCGCACAGGCACTGTCTTTAACAGCGACGGCCCGCCGGAAAACATCCGACGGGCCGTCTCTCTTTTCGGAAAAGTCTGCGGGCCTAGGCTTCGGCCTCGGCCTTGAGGGCCTCGGTCTGGGCGGCGGTGGCCAGAGCCTCGAACAAGGGCTCCACTTCGCCTTCCATGATGCGGTCCAGAGAGTACAGGGTCAGGTTGATGCGGTGGTCCGTGCAGCGGCCCTGGGGGAAGTTGTAGGTACGGATACGCTCGGAGCGGTCACCGGAGCCCACCTGGGCCTTGCGGTCGGCGGAAAGCTCGCTGTTCTGGCGCTCGCGCTCGGCGGCCAGGATACGGGAGGCCAGCACCTTCATGGCGCGGGCCTTGTTCTTGTGCTGCGAACGCTCGTCCTGGCAGGTCACCACGGTACCGGTGGGGATGTGGGTGATGCGCACGGCGGACTCGGTCTTGTTGACGTGCTGGCCACCGGCACCGGAAGCGCGGTAAATATCGATGCGCAGGTCTTCGGGGCGGATCTCCACGTCCACTTCCTCGGCTTCGGGCATCACGGCCACGGTGGCGGCGGAAGTATGGATGCGGCCCTGGGTCTCGGTGGCGGGCACGCGCTGCACGCGGTGGGTACCGGCCTCGAACTTGAGGTGGCTGTACACGCGGTCACCGGAGATGAGGCAGATGATTTCCTTGTAGCCGCCGCTGTCGGAAGGGGATTCGCTCATGATCTCCACCTTCCAGCCCTTGATTTCGGCATAGCGGGTGTACATGCGGAAGAGGTCGGCGGCGAACAGGGCCGCTTCCTCACCGCCGGTACCGGCGCGGATTTCAAGGATGGTGTTCTTTTCGTCCAGCGGGTCCTTGGGCAGCAGCAGCACCTTGATCTTGTGCTCCAGCTCGGGCAGTTCGGCTTCGGCGGCGGCGATCTCTTCCTGCGCCATGGCCTTGATGTCCGGATCGCTGTCGTGCAGGAGCTGCTTGTTCTCTTCCAGTTCCTGCGTGAGGCTGCGATGACGGCGGAACAGTTCCACCACGTCGCGCAGGTCCGCATGCGCCTTGGTCAGCTTGCGGTACTGATCCTGGTCGTTGTAGACGTCAGGCTGGGCAAGCGCCTGTTCAAGCTCCATATACTTTTTTTCAAGACCTTCCAGCTTGGCAAACATGCGAACTCCAGAAAATGTATGGCCCCGCCGGAGCGACTAGGCGTCGCGCCGGTAGGGAGCCGTGATGATATTGTCGCCCGCCTGGGCGCCCAGGGCTTCGCGCAGGGCCACCACCGCCACATCGAGCTGGCGCTCGTCGGGCTCGGCCGTGGTCATGCGCTGCAGGGTCAGGCCGGGGGCCCGCAGCAGCGTGGCCATAAAGCCGTCGGGCATGCGGGCAGCGTAACGGATAAGCTCATAGGCCAGCGCGCTGATGGGCACCATGAGCAGCAGTTTGAACACGATGGTCAATGCCTGCTTGGCCACCGCCCCTTCCGGGCAGTAGATGAACAGCAGCAGGGGCACCAGCACCGCATGCAGGATGATGGAGATGCTGATGACGAACAGCAGAAACGTGGTGCCGCAGCGGGGATGCAGACGGCTCATGCGGGCCGCCGTGGCGGCGTCCACGTCGCCCCCGGCCTCGAAGGCATGGATGACCTTGTGCTCCGCGCCATGATACTGGAACACGCGCCGGATATCGGGCACGAAAGAGATGGCCCAGATATAGCCCATGAAGATCAGGCACTTGAACAGGCCGTCCCACAGATGGAAGGTGAGCCCTTCCACCCCGCCGCCCAGATCCAGCCACTGCATGAGCAGCGACAGCAGGTGCGGCACGACCACGAACAGGCCCACGGCCATGGCCAGGGAAAGCAGCAGGGTCAGCACCAGATGCCAGCCCTTGAGCTCTTCCTCGGTGCCTTCGGCCTGGTGTTCCGCGGAACGGTTGAGCGCCTTGATGCCGTTGACCAGGGTCTCGATGAGCACGGGAAAGCCGCGCACGAAAGGCTTTTTCAGCCAGGGATGCCGTGTCAGCGAGAACCAGGGCATGCGCCGGGCCACGATCTCGCCGTCGGGACGGCGCAGGGCCAGCGCGTAGGCGTCACCATTGCGCATCATGACGCCTTCAAGGACGGCCTGTCCGCCCACGGTGGGGCAGCCGGCCGTCAGCATCAGGGAAACAAGACGGGACAGGCGCATAGACTCCCTCAAAAAAACGCCAAGCCTCCGGCGGGAGCGTGAAACCAAAGATTCCAACGCCTCCGCCAGAGGTGGGATAACGTTCGCGTCCAGCAGACGCGGGGCAGCACACCGCTTGCGCGGCAGCGCCTACTTCTTTTCAAATTTGGCGTACTTCTTGCGGAAGCGGTCGATACGGCCGGCCGTATCCAGGAAGCGCTGCTTGCCGGTGAAGAAGGGATGGCAGGCGGAGCACACTTCGACGTGCACTTCTTCGCCCTTCGTGGAGAGCACCTGTTCCTGATTACCGCAAGCGCAGGTAATGGTGGCGTTGAACACCTTGGGATGGATATCTTTCTTCATGATCCTTACCTCGTATGGCAACGGCATATGCCGTCAATAGTCGTCTTCTGCGCGGCTTTTGCGCATCAGGGCCCAAATCAATAGCCCATAAACGCAGCTTTGGCAAGTCCCCTGCCCCGGCGGAAGGACGTTTTCCCGGAGTTTTTTCCCGCTCCGGGCAAGGCTGAACCGCCGTCACGGCAGAGGCCCGACGATAGGACCGTTTGCCGCGGACGGCCGACGGCAGGCAAAGGCCGTGCTCCGGCAGGCCGGGCACAGGAGGGCGACGACGGCACGATGACCGCACACCGGACGGACAGAGATCCCGCTCCGGGCGTATCCGCACAGGCGCCACGAGGCAAGTCCCTCCGCAAGGGGGCACGCGTCCCGGTCCCGCACGCGTGGGGCCTCTGAGTCTTCCACGGGAGCGGCCTCGGCACAGGTGTTCCGGCCCCCTGTCCCGGCGCGGTTGCCAGCGCCGGGCCGACAGGCTACAGTGCGGCCATGTGTGCAAAAATCGCCCGCCAGCGCGCGGATCAACTGGTCTTCATGCAGGGCCTGGCCGAAAGCCGTGAACAGGCCCGCCGTCTCATCATGGCCGGCAAAGTGGCGCTCTCCTCCGAAGGACTGCCCCCCGGCGCCCCGCCTCAAAAGGTGGACAAGCCCGGACACCCCTATCCCGAAGGCACGGTCTTCGAGCTGCTGGGGCAGGAACGCTTCGTCAGTCGCGGTGCCTACAAGCTGTTGACCATCCTGGACAATTTCAAGCTCGACGTGAGCGGCATGGTCTGTCTGGATGCCGGTGCCTCCACCGGCGGCTTCACGGACTGTCTGCTCCAGCACGGCGCCACGCGCGTCTACGCCGTGGACGTGGGCAAGAACCAGCTGCACGAGAAGCTGCGTGCCGACGAGCGCGTCATCAACCTCGAAGGCGTCAACCTGCGCGCCGCCGCGCCCGAGCTCATCCCCGAGCCCGTGGATCTGGTGGTGGCCGACGTGTCCTTCATCTCCCTGACGCTCATCCTGCCGCCCTGCATGACCTGGCTCAAGTCCGGCGGCCTGGCCGCCGTGCTCATCAAGCCCCAGTTCGAACTGGGCCCCGGCGAGACCGTCAAGGGCGTGGTGCGCGACGAGGCCGCCCGCCAGCGCGCCGTGGACAAGATCGTCCGCTTCTGTACCGAGAACCTGCACCTGGAGAGCCGGGGCGTGCTGCCCGCCGCCATCAAAGGTCCCAAGGGCAACCAGGAATATATGGCCCTCTTCGCCCGGCCCTGACCGGAACGGTGAGTTTTTTTGAGGGGAGGGGGAAAGCAGGGGCGCCCTCTGGCATCAAAGGCTCCATGACGACCGCTACAAACGATAAAAAGCCCTGCCTTCGTTAAAGGCAGGGCTTTTTATATTTACCGGACTATCGTCGGCAGGCAGCAGAGCTTTTCCGAGGCATTGCCACCGTCCTGTTTTCCCTAAAAGCTGTACAGGAAGGCCGGGGCCTCACGGCCCAGCAGGGCATCGGCATCAAGGCCGAACCAGGTCTTGAGGCTTTTTTCCCACCATTCGTCTTCGCTGGGGGGCGTCAGCAGGGGCCGGTCCGCGGGCACCTTGCAGACATCGGCCAGCCAGCGGTGCGCGGCCTGCTGGCCGCCCAGCTCGTCCACAAGGCCCAGCTCCACGGCTTCACGGCCGGTAAAAATCTTGCCCGTGGCCAGACGCGCAGCGCGGGTACGATCCATATGACGGCCCTGGGCCACGATGTCCACGAACTGCTCGTGCATGTCCTTGAGCACGCCTTGGAAATAGGCCTTTTCGTCCGCGGTGAGCGGTTCCAGCATGGAACCGGCGTCCTTATAGGGAGCGGTGGTCAGGGTCTGGCGGCCAAGGCCCAGCTTGTCCAGCAGGCCCCGGATCTGGGGGATGTCCATGCGCACGCCGATGGAGCCGGTCACGGTGGAGGCATTGGCGAAGACGCGCTTGCCCGCCATGCTGACCATCAGGCCGCCGGAGGCCGCCGTGCTGCCCATGCTGACGGCGATGGGCTTGTCCTTGCCCAGACGGGCCAGGGCCTCATACAGTTCCTGCGAGGCGGCGGCACCGCCGCCGGGGGAGTCCACGCGCACCAGCACGCCCTTGACGCCGGGCATGCGGCCCAGCTTGTCGATCCAGCGCAGCTGGGCATCGATGTCCATGATGGGCCCGGTCACACGCACCAGGGCGATGCGCTCGCTGCCCAGACCGGTGGCCTGGGAGACCATGAAGGCCGCGATGCCGCCCAGCAGCAGGATCAGCAGGCCCCAGAAAATGACGGGATGACGTTTGCGGAAAGGCACCCGGAAAAGATGCAGCCAGGCCTTTTGCGGCACATGCGAAAGCGGGCAGGACGCGGAGCAGGAAAAGGAGGGGGCCGCAGCCGTGGCGCCCTTGCCGCCGCGGGCGCTTTTGCCGGCCGGGGACTCGCCGTTCATGCTCAGGGGATGTTCCGTGAAGTCGTCGGCTTCGGGAGCATCCAGGCGCAGCTCGGGCGCAGCCTGCCGGGTACGTTCGGGATCATTGATTTGCATGGGAGTGTTCGGGTAAAAAATGCCGGGATGGCCGCAAAAACGCGGCCCCTGTCCCCAGCGGGACAGGCTCCAAGGACGCGCCGCCCGCGACGCACCGGAGCGTGCCGTGCGGCAGGCGGGGAATGCGTCCCGACCCTAAGCCCATCCCTCGGGAAAGACAAGGAGACATCATGGAGACATTGTCCGTGGCCACGCGCAGCCGCTGCGAAATGCGCGACATCACCGCCCAGGTCCGGGATCTGGTGGCCCGCGGCCGCCAGCAGGGCCGCCGCAACGGTGCCCTGCTGCTCTTCTCACCGCACACCACCTGCGGCCTGACCATCAATGAAGGGGCGGATCCCGACGTCCGCTGCGACATGGTGCGCTTTTTCAGCGCCATGGTACCGCAGGACGCGGGCTTCGACCATGCCGAAGGCAACAGCGACGCCCACATCAAGACCACCCTCCACGGCCCCAGCCTGATGCTTATCGTGGAGGACGGCCAGTTGCAGCTGGGCCGCTGGCAGTCCATCTATCTGTGCGAAGGCGACGGTCCCCGTCAGCGCACGCTCTGGGCCCAGTGGCTCCCCGGCGAGGACAGCACGCGCTCATGAGCATGCCGCACGATATTTCCCTGATCCTGACCCTCACCGGAGGCCTGGGCGCCGCCCTCGTCCTGGGCTTCGTGACCCAGAAGCTCCGTTTGTCGCCTCTGGTAGGCTATTTGCTGGCGGGCATCCTGGTGGGGCCGCATTCGCCGGGCTTCGTGGCCGATGCGGGGCTGGCCTCGCAACTGGCCGAGATCGGCATCATCCTGCTCATGTTCGGCGTGGGCCTGCACTTCCACCTCAAGGACCTGCTGGCCGTGCGCGGCATCGCCCTGGGCGGGGCCGCCGTGCAGATCACGCTCACGACCCTGTCCTGCATGTTCCTGCTCCAGTTCTGGGGCTTCTCCCTCTGGGCGGGCGCGGTCTTCGGCATGTCGATCTCCGTGGCGAGCACCGTGGTGCTCACCCGCGTCCTGGCCGACAACCATGTGCTGCACACCCCTACCGGCCATGTGGCCCTGGGCTGGCTGGTGGTGGAAGACCTGTTCACCATCCTGCTGCTGGTGCTCCTGCCCGTGGTCCTGGGCGCCGGAGAAGGCAACATCTGGTGGATACTGGGCAAGACCCTGCTCAAGCTGGCCGCGCTCACGGTCTTCACCCTCGTGGCCGGACAGCGCCTGATCCCCGCCCTGCTGGGCTATGTGGCGCGCACGGGCACCCGTGACCTGTTCACGCTGGCGGTCATCGTGCTCGCCCTGGGCATCGCCGTGGGCTCGGCCCTGTTCTTCGACGCGTCCATGGCCTTCGGGGCCTTTTTGGCGGGCATGGTGGTAGGCCAGTCCGATTTCAGCGCCCGTGCCACCGCCGAGGCCTTGCCCCTGCGTGATGCCTTCGCGGTGCTGTTCTTCGTGTCCGTAGGCATGCTCTTCGACCCCGCCGCCCTGCTGGAACAATGGCCCCTTTTCCTGATGGCCCTGGGCGTCATCGTGCTGCTCAAGCCCCTGCTGGCCTTCCTGGTCTGCCTCGTGGCCCGAAAACCGCTGCGTCTGGCCGTTTCCGTGGGGCTTTCGCTGGGGCAGATAGGCGAATTCACCTTCATCCTCATAGCGCTGGGGGTCAGCTTCGGCCTGTTCGACAGCAGCATCAGCAATGCCGTCATCCCGGCGGCCCTGCTCTCCATCACGCTCAACCCGTTGCTCTTCCGGCGTGTAGGGGCCCTGACCCGTCTGCTGGAGCGCCTGGGCCTGGGCGCCCGCCTGCCCCGCATGGAGCACGGGCAGACCGCTGCCGACGGCCTGCCGCGCGTGGTGGTCGTGGGCTTCGGCCCCGTGGGCCGCAGCCTGTGCCGCATCGCCCGGGCACACGGCATGCTGCCTGTGGTGGTGGAGGCCAATATCGATACGGTCCGCCGCCTGCGCGGGCTGGGTCGTCCGGCCGTCCATGGCGACGCCACCCAGGCCGAAGTGCTGCGCGAAGCCGGTCTGGAGCAGGCACAGGCCCTGCTGCTCTCGGCCCCGGGCATCCCGGCCAGAGAAGTGGTGCCCATCGCCCGTGCCATCAATCCTGATCTGCGCATCTTCGTCAACACGCCCTTTGCCAGCGAGGCCGACAGCCTGCGCGGCATGGGCGTGGAGGGGGCCTTCAGCGGCGAACGCGAGGTGGCCCTGAGCATGTCCCGTTTCCTGCTGGATGATCTGGGCGTAGGCCGTACCGGTCTGGAAGCGGAACTGGAGCGCGTGCGCGAAGTCTTCGACGAAGGCCCCGCGACGCAAAAAAGCTGATCGCCACCGGGCCGTCTTGCCGGCGGCCCGGCAAAGGATGCCCCATGCGGTCTTTGCCTGATCCTTTCCCCCGCATCATCCTGCATCTGGACATGGATGCCTTCTTCGCCTCCGTGGAGCAGATGGATCATCCGGAGTGGCGCGGCAAACCTGTCATCATCGGCGGCGAGACGCGCGGGGTGGTCTCCACCGCGTCCTATGAGGCGCGGCGCTTCGGCGTGCATTCGGCCATGCCCATGGCCACGGCCCATCGTCTGTGCCCGCAGGCCATCTTCGTGCGCGGCAACCGCCGCCGCTATGCGGAGATATCCGGCCGCATCATGGCCGCCCTGCAGGACTTTTCCCCGCTGGTGGAGCCGGCCAGCATCGACGAGGCCTATCTGGACGCCACCGGCCTGGAACGCCTGTTCGGCCCTGTGGAACAGCTCATCCCGGCCATCAAGGCCCGGGTGCGCGAGGTCACCGGCGGCCTGACCTGTTCCGTGGGCGCGGCGCCGGTCAAGTTCCTGGCCAAGATCTGTTCGGACATCAACAAGCCCGACGGCATCTACATCCTGCGCCCGGAAGACGTGGATGGCTTCCTGGGCGGACTGGACGTGCGCCGTCTGCCCGGTGTGGGCAGGCGCATGGTGGCCGAGCTGGAGGCCCTGGGCATCCGCCGCGTGGAGCAGCTGCGCCGCTACAGCCCGGAGCTGCTGGAGCAGCGCTTCGGCAAGTGGGGGCGGGAACTGCACGCCCGGGCCCGGGGCATCGACCCCCGGCCGGTGGTGCCCGAACACGAGGCCAAGAGCGAGAGCGCCGAGACCACCTTTGCCCGCGATACCCGCGACCGGGAATTCCTCAAGACCATGCTCCTCGGCCATGCCGAGCGCGTGGGGGCCTCGCTGCGCCGTCACGGCCTGCGCGGCCGCACCGTGACCCTCAAGATCAAATTCGCGGACTTCCGCCAGATCACCCGCTCCCGCACCCTGCCCGAAGCCACGAACAGTACCGAGACCATCTACGAGACCGGCACAGCCCTGCTGGAAGCCGAAGCCCTGCCCCAGCCGGTGCGGCTCATCGGCCTGGGCGTGTCCGGCTTCGGCAGCGCCCCCACGCAGGAGCTCCTGCCCGGCGTGTTCCGCGGCGTCCGGGGCCGCGACCCCGAGCAGGAGGCCCGACGCCGCCGTCTGGATGCCGCTCTGGACAACCTGCGGGACAAATTCGGCAAACAGGCCGTCCAGCGCGGCCGTCTGTTCCGCCCGCGAGAAGACGACGATGATGATTAGGATGATGTTTTGAGGGGAGGGCTTCCCCTCCCCTCAAACTCCCCTTACCCAGCGCGCTTTACCAGACAGGCCACCCCTGATGGGGCGGCCTGTCATTGTTTTGCGCGTTCTCCATAACGGAGCCGTCTGCCCTGTCAGACAACGGCGGGGACCGACATCAGCACCTGGATAAAAGTTTTTTCGGGGTTGGGGGTGTGGGGGAAGGGGCAGTTTTTACCAAAAAACGCCCCTTCCCCCACAAAAAACAAAAAAGGCCGGAAGAAGGAGAATTCTTCCGGCCGGGCCGCCCCCCAAGGCAGCCCCGCACTGCCTGCCCGCCTGTGCGTCGGGCGCAGGTAGTCGGCTGTGGAGAAATATGCTGGCTGCCGCCGTCAGGCATCCTCACGAGAGATGCCCGGCAGGGCGCACTTTAAAATTCAAAACGTTCCAGTTCCGGCACGGAGAAGTCGGCATGGAACAGGGCCGAATCCCCGGCATCGGGCCGCAGCAGCAGGCGCAGGCACAGGGAGACCATCAGACAGGCCACCCCTGCCGGGGCCGTGGCGATGACGCCTTCGTGGCGGGCACTGCCCGCTTCCTCGCTGGTCAGCCCGGAAGCGTAGAGCTCCCGCAGGTGCAGGCGCCCGGAACGGGCCGCGCGTGCGAAGCCCTCGGCCCGCAGCACGGAGCCGTGCACGAACGGCACCCCCGCCGCAGCGGAACGTTCTTCCAATAGCATTTTCAGCGTAAGGTCGTCCAGACAATCCAGGGCCACATCCACATCCTGCAGCATGTCCGGCAAATTTTTTTCGTCCGCTTCCACATGCCGCACATCCAGGGCAAGATAGCCCGCCATGTCATGCAGGCCGCGCGCCGTGGCCACGGCCTTGGGCTGGCCCAGTGTGCTTTCCGTGCAGAAATACTGACGATTGAGGTTGCTCTCCTCAAAGATGTCGCTGTCGCACAGGCGCAGGCCGCCCACTCCCAGACGTGCCAGCAGGGAGGCCACATACCCCCCGAGGCCACCGCAGCCCAGCACGAAGACACGGGTTTGCAACAGACGGACCATTGCATCAGCGGAAAAAACACCGTAGTTTCTACGGAAGCGTTCCGGCCAGATGCCGTCTTGCAGGAGCGCGACCATCACCTCCCGTTCGGGAAGGACGGCCCCTGCGGCCAGCTGCCGGATGACGGCGCCGCTGACGAAGGGCGTTCCGTCCGCAGCCCGGCGCAGCACATGCGGCCCGGCCCATGAAGCCAGGCTAGCGCCGTGCAGGAACGCGCCGAGGCGTTCCCGTATCCTGGACGCCGTCCAGGGCAGGAACGCCGCGGGATATTCCCCTTCCCCAGGGGATGGCGATGTGATGGGTGTCATGATCAACGGGCGTCTAACCTCCTCCGACAGCAGGAAAAAAGGCCACACGAGCACCGTCGCATATCTTGCTCTGGACCTCTTTTTGACGCCCGTTGATCATGACGATTTTTATCTCTTCCAGCGGCAGTCCCACCATCCTTGCCACATCGGCAGCCGTGGCGTCTTCGGGCGCATCAAGCGTTATCCCCGCTTCTGGATCATATCCCGGTACATAGTCCCGCAGGGTCGTGCTCAGTTTGACGAGTATGCTCATGCTGGCCTCCGATGATGGCGTCCGCCGGTCAAGAAAAAGTGTGACGATCCGGGCCCGCCCCAAAGGCGGGCCCGGTCTCAGTCTATGCTACTTCTTGATCCAGTTGAAGACCGTCTTCAGCTCTTCGTGCGAGATGTCGAAGGTCGTGTTGTGCGGGGCCACGGGCTCGTCCACGAAGAAATCGGGCAGGTGGTCGGCGGCTTCGGTGATGCCGGCACGACGGTTGAAGTCGATTTCGGTGGAGAGGATGCGCTGGCCCAGGGTGACCACGTCGTCACCGGTCAGCTGCCAGCCGTACTTGGCGTTGAGCATGTCCACGATGGCGGCCAGGGCATCCGGGATGTCCAGGATGGCGAAGGCGGTGAACAGGCACAGGCCCACGGAGTCCACGGAAGCCGTGGCGATCTGCAGGTTGCGGGACAGTTCCACCTGGCCTTCGGGCTTCAACGGATCGACCTTGCCGCCGCAGCTCAGGATGTTGGCGGTCACGGCGTAACCGGCGGTGTGGTCGGCGCCCATGGGGGTGGTGGCGTAGGTCACGCCCACGCCCTTGACGGCGCGAGGATCGTAGGCGGGCAGGCTCTGGCCCTTGACGCAGGGCACGCGGCGCACGCCGAACACGCGGCCGGTGGTGGCGGTACCGCAGCCGATGATGCGGCCCAGGGGGGTACCGTCGCTGATGCCCTGCATGGCGGCCTTCACGGCTTCCACGTCACCGTAGGGGATGCCGCCGCCGGCCATGGCAACGCCCACGGCCACGCCCACGTCGATGGTGTCCACACCGATGTCGTCGCACATGTAGTCGAAGCGGCTCACGGCGTCGATGTCGCTGATGCCGCTGTGGGGACCGAAGGACCACAGGGTCTCGTACTCAGGCCACTTGCTCTGGAACTTGCCCTGCTTGTCGGGGAACAGGCCGGAGCAGCGGATGATGCAGCCGCTCATGCAGCCGTGGGCCACGGCACCTTCGCCGCCGCGTTCCTTGGTCAGGCGGTTCATGGTCTCGCCGGACACGCCTTCGTGCTTGTCGAACTGGCCCACGGAGAAGTTGGCGGTGGGCAGACCGCCGGCTTCGTGCAGGATGTTCACCAGCACGCCGGTGCCGTATTCGGCCAGGCCCTTGCCGGTGATGGGATGCTCGGTCAGGGCCTTGGCGAAGCGCTTGGAAGCTTCGCGGAAGGCCTTTTCATCCACCAGAGGATGGTTCTTGCCGCCCTCGGGGTTGATGATGATGGCCTTGAGGCCCTTGGAGCCCATGACGGCGCCCACGCCGCCGCGGCCGGCATGACGCATGGGACGCAGCTCGCGGTCGGTGAAAGCGATACTGGCGGCGGTCAGCTTGAACTCACCGGCGCGGCCGATGGTCACATAGCTGCACTTGTCGCCGTAGGTCTCCACCAGTTTGGCGACGGCGTCGAAGTTGTTGAGGCCGGCCACGGTGGAGGGCACCAGCTTGGCGGAGTCCTTGCTCAGTTCCAGCTGCCACCATTCGCCTTCGGTGGCCATGTCTTCAACGATGATGGCCATGATGCCCAGCTTGGCCAGATGGCCGCCGGGCTGGCCACCGGAGTTGGCTTCCTTGATGCCTTCGGTGAGGGGGCTCTTGCAGCCCACGGAAATACGGTTGCCGTTGGGGCTGTTGGTGGCGCCCAGCAGGCCGGGGGCGAACACCAGCTTGTTGTGGGGGCCCAGCGGCGTACAGATGGGGTTGACTTCGCGCGCCACGATGGTGGAGGTCAGGGCACGACCGCCCAGACCGGCGTATTCTTCGGGGATATCTTCAAACACACAGGTCTTGGTGGCCATGTTGACCCGCAGGAAACGGAACATGAGACTCTCCTTTGATTGATGCAAAACAAGGCAGTTCAGCAGTACATCCATCCAGTTTGCCCCACCTTAGTCCCGTGGAAAAAATTTGGTCAAGAAAACGGAAAAACAGACACGCTTCCGGCCCTGCCCCTCCCCCAAAAGGACACGCTTCCGGCAGGGATGCGGCCCTTGAAGCGCTGATCCTTAAAAAAATTTCATAAAACGCGACAAAAAACACGCTTTTGCCTGCCGATTTCCAAATCAGGGGAAAAAGCGTGTTTTTTTGTGGCTGCAAGCATGGTCCCATGCGTTCCCTTCCTCCCTGTCCGCTCCCCTGCCGCAACCTGCCCGCTGTCCAGCCGGCCCGTCCCGGCGGCGCCTGTCCCGCTGCCCTGTCCCACATCCGGCCGCCGGACAGCGTATAGCTGTGCCGGACAGCCCTGCACGGCCCAGGCCGGAAGGACGACAGGGGCAGGGCGGGCCTTCACTTCACGGCTGCCGTCCGCGACAGCTTTTGCCAAGGAGGATGCTATGAGCACAACGTACGGATATGTCAGGGTCTCCAGTACCGACCAGAACACCGACCGGCAGCACCTGGCCCTGCAGGAGCAGGGCATCCCCCCGGAACGTATCTTCACGGACCGTCTTTCGGGCAAGGATTTCCAGCGGCCCCAATATCGGGAGCTCCTGGCCCGGCTACGCCCCGGGGACCTGCTCTGCGTCACGAGCATCGACCGGCTGGGAAGGAATTATGAGGAGATACAGCGGCAATGGCGCATCCTTACCCGGGACATGCGCGTGGACATCCGCGTACTGGACATGCCGCTGCTGGACACGCGAAGGGACAGGGACCTGCTGGGGACGTTCATCGCTGACCTTGTCCTGCAGGTGCTTTCGTTCATCGCCCAGAACGAGCGGGAGAATATCCGCCGGCGGCAGGCGGAAGGCATCGCGGCGGCGCGCTTGCGGGGCATCCGCTTCGGCAGGGAACCCAGGCCCCTGCCCCGCAATTTCGTCGAGATCTACGAACTCTGGAAAACAGGGGCCATCCCGACGACGGAAGCGGCGAAACGCTGCGGCATGGCACGCTCAACGTTTCGCTATCGGGCTGAATCCATAAGGAAAAACGACTGCTGACATGGCAAAAAGGTGTACTTTTTCACCAGAGTCGTAATGGTTTGTTGGGCTAGGGTATTGTGTTTACAGGATAATATTTTTCGTTGTAGGAAGATGGACAATTATGACATGGTGAAAAAGTACACTTTTTCGTCATCCCTGTCTGTGCGCAAGGCCTGTCTTCCCTTACGACACCATCCCGGCAGCCGAAGCACAAGCCAGGCCCCCGACCGGAGCTGTCTCTTCCTGCCCCGACTCGCAACGGCAGGCAGCCCATCCCGACTTCACAGGAAGACCACATGTCCGAAGACATCGTCATGATCGCAGCCCATAACCTGCAACTGCGGCGCAAGCAGGCAGGCTTCACCCAGAAAGAAGCGGCCCATTTGCTGGGACTGGAAGCCGAGACCGTCTGCCGTATGGAAAAAGGCCACAACCCGGTCAGCCTGAAGCGCTTGCAACAATTCGCGGATCTGTACGACTGTACGGTCATCGACCTTTTGCAGCCGCCCAAAGCGTAGCCCCCAACCGGCAGGGCCCCCTTCAGCCGGCCGCCACCGCACTGCCGGCATCTCCCGAAACGCGCCCGACATCTCCCTTGCCAAACGGACACGGGCCATACGCCGCCAGAAAACGAAACACGCTTTTGTCCTCCGATACGGGACAAAAGCGTGTTTCGTTTTTCGACAGCCATGACCGTCACATGATGATCGGCAGCCAAGCCCGCCACGAACCTCCCCAAACGGTAAAACGATATGAGGAGTGCAACGGTGATGTCTCCCTTATGGCGTGCGTGTTCTGTCAGCTCGCAAGAGGCATCTTCCCCAGGGCGCCGGCCGTCTAGCCTTCCAGGCTCCAGCCCTGGCCCAGTTTGAGCTGTTCCCCGCCCAGGGCCTGCATGAGCGCGGGATCGTGGGTGGAGCAGACGATGGCCGCGCCTTCGGCCCGGCATTGGGCCACGGCGGCGGCGATGGCGCGGGCGCTGCGCACGTCCACGTTGGAGGTGGGCTCGTCCAGCAGCAGGGCGCGCGGACGCAGCACCAGGCGCGAGGCCAGGGCCACGCGCTGGCGTTCGCCGCCGGAAAGGGCGTTGGGCCCGCGGCGGCGCATGGCATCGGGATCATCGAAGCCCACCTGCCGCATGGCGGCCTGATAGGCTTCCTCCAGTCCGTCCCGGCGGCCGCGCAGCTTCAGGCCCAGCACCACGTTCTCGAACACGGTGGTCTTGAGCAGATAGGGCTCCTGGAGCAGCAGGCTCACCTCGCGACGCGGGTCCTCGCCGCCATGATAGATGATGCGGCCCTCATCGGGCTCTTCCAGAAAGGCCAGCAGGCGCAGCAGGGTGGACTTGCCGCTGCCGTTGTAGCCCACCAGGGTCAGCACTTGGCCGCTGTGGATGCGCAGCTCGTCCACGCCCAGGGCGGGCAGATCCAGCGCGGTCACGCGGCCGTAACGGCGCACCAGCCCGCGGACTTCGTACAAAAGGCTCATATGCGCCCCCGGTGCTTGATGAAGGTCATGAGCACATTGATGGCAAAGGCCATGAACAGCAGCACCAGGCCCAGCGCGATGCCCTGGGCGAACTCGCCCTTGCTGGTCTCCAGGGCGATGGCCGTGGTCATGGTGCGGGTATGGTAGCGCACGTTGCCGCCCAGCATCATGGCGATGCCCACCTCGGTGATGACGCGGCCGAAGGCAGTCAGGCAGACCATGGCGATGGCGAAGCGCACCTCGCACAGGCTCAGCCAGGCCAGTTGCAGGGGCCGGGCGCCCAGGGTCAGCAGGGTCTGGCGGCAGCGGGGGTCGAGGCCCTCCACGGCCTGGGCCACCCACGAGACCACGATGGGCAGGGCCAGCAGGGTCTGGCCGATGGCCATGCCCGGCAGGGTGAAGAGCAGGCCCCATTCGCCCAGCGGGCCGCGATAGGTGATGAAGGCATAGACCAGCAGGCCGATGAGCACGGTGGGGAAGGCCAGCAGGGTGTCGGAGATGAGGCGCAAGACCTTTTTGCCGGGAAAATCACAATAGCCCAGGGCAAAGCCCATGGGCAGGCCCATGAGCAGCGATGCCGCCATGGCGTAGGACGTGGACACCAGCGTGGCCGTGATGGCCGAGAAGGTGGCGTCGTCCATATTGGCCAGCAGGGCGAAGGCCGCCCAGAAGCCGTTGACCAGATAGTCCATAGATCACCAGGAATGCGACGGAGGGAATCCGTGGAGGGAGGTCGAAAAACGAAACGGGGACGGCCTGGAGACCGTCCCCGCCAACGGACGGAAAAAAACGCTACTTGCCGGCGTTGGGGAAGAACAGCTGCTTGCCTTCCAGCTTGAACTCGGCGATGCGCTTCTGGGTGGAGGGGGCCACCCACCAGTCTTCAAACTTCTTGCCCAGGTCGGCCTTGGTCTTGGGGCACTGCTTGGGGTTCACGGTGATGACGCTGTACTGGTTGAACAGGGCCTTGTCACCTTCCACCACGATGGCCAGGGGGTTCTTGGCGCCCTGCTGGGCATTGAACTTGATCCAGGTGCCGCGGTCGGTCAGGGTGTAGGCGCTCTTTTCAGCGGCCATGTTCAGGGTGGCCATCATGCCCTGGCCGGCGGAGATGTAGAAGGCTTCCTTGTCGGGGTTGAGGCCGGACTGCTTCCACAGCTTGAGCTCGGCCTTGTGGGTGCCGGACTGGTCGCCGCGGCTCACGAAAGAGGCCTTCTTGTCGGCGATGGTCTTGAGGGCGGCGGCGGTATCCTTGCCCTTGACGCCGGCGGGGTCGGCCTTGGGGCCCACCACCACGAAGTCGTTGTACATCACCTGACGGCGGTCGATACCGTGACCGGCCTTGACGAATTCCTTTTCAGCGGCGGGAGCATGCACCAGCAGCACGTCGGCGTCACAGTTCTTGGCGATTTCCAGGGCCTTGCCGGTGCCCACGGCCACCCATTTCAGCTCGATGCCGGTCTCTTTCTGGAAGGTGGGGGCCAGGAATTCCAGCAGGCCGGTATCCTGGGTGCTGGTGGTGGTGGCCATCATCAGCGTGTCGGCAGCCCGGGCCGGAGCGGCCAGGAAAGCGGCGGCCAGCACGGGCAGGAACAGTTTCTTCAGGTTTTTCATGATGCGACTCCTTGATTGGTTGATGATGCGCCGCCGGTTCGGAACGGCGGCCCCTTGCGGGAAATATCAGTCCAGACACAGGCGCGCGGCCCGTGACGGGAAATGGGCGTAGACTTTCTGGCCCTCGTAGATGCCCACCCGGAGCAGGCCCGGCGTCTCCACCGTGGCGCACAGGCGCGAGCCGTCGCCCAGTTCCAGCGAGACGAAGGATTCCACCTGGTCCTGGTGGATGCTCTGCACCGTGCAGGGCAGGCAGTTGCCCATGCTGAGCGTGGCGCGGCTGCGCGAGAGCACGATCTGTTCCGGGTCCACCAGCACGGTGACCACCTGGTTGGCGTGGATCTCCATATGCACGAACTGGCGCGTGCTGCACTGCACGCCCAGGCGCATGTCGCCGAAGGTGCGCACGCTCACCGAGGCCATGCGCATGCCCACGGAGATGTCCTCCACGATGCCCAGAAAGGAATTGCAGAGCGGGTCCGTGCCGGACGAGGGCCCCAGGGTCTTGTTCTGGACCATGCGCCGTGCGGCGCCGTCGGAGAAATTGAGGAAGGCCGCGATCTGCGAGGCCTTCTGCTGGCCCAGGAACTTCTGCACCAGGTTGACCGGCACATGCAGGTCCAAAAGCTCCAGCCCGCGGGCGTAGCGGATGGCACGCGGCCCCACCATGGCCCTGTCCAGGCCCAGCGGCCGGGCCACGGCATAGAAGCTCTTGCGGATGAAGCCCTGGTCGAAGCGCAAAAAATCCCTGCCCATGCTCTCGGCCTCGGGCAGGCTCAGGATGCGGCGCACATGGCGCATGGCGCTCAGGGGCAGCAGCACGTCCCGGCTGTTGGGGCCCGGAATATGCACCATGCCGGTCACGGTGTCCACATCCTTGCGGGCGTCCAGCTCCAGCGCCTCGCCCAGGCGCAGGCCGCCGTAGCGCAACAGCAGGAACAACAGATGCAGCCGGGCACGCGCCACCTTGCGCTGGGGCGTGCCGGCCTCGGCTTCCCACTGCTCCCAGCAGCGGGAAAGGGCTTCCAGTTTTTCTCGGGTCAGATGGGACACTGCGGCGGCTCTCTTTACGGGCTGAACGTCTTGCGAAGACTGCGCAAGGCATACGACATTTCCCGGCTCTTGTCACGTTTTCGGCAGAATCAGGAATGATTTTTCCATGTTTTGGTGACCAATGTCCCCGGCCGCGGACATGTGGGGCCAGACAGCCGCCGGGCACGCGCCGGCCCTGCCCCCAGGATGGCGTAACAACACGGCCTGTCCGCTTTTTTCCGTCCCCCGCCTTGACACGACAGCTTTTATGGCCCTAAATAGCCGTGACACGGATTTACGATTTGTAACACCAAACAGGCACGACCATCAGGCCGTCCGGAGGATGTCATGCCGACCCTCATCACCTCCCTGCTGCGCAAGCTGGCACTGCTGGTGCTGATGCTGCTGGCGCTCTCGCTGGCGGTCTTCTATATCTCGCGCCTGACGCCCGGCGATCCCCTGCAATCCTATTACGGCGATGCCGTGCAATCCATGAGCAGCGCCGAGCTGGACGCCGCCCGTCAGCGCCTGGGCCTGGACGGCCCCATCTGGGAACAGTACCGGCGCTGGGCAGGCAACGTGCTGGACGGCGACTTCGGCATGTCGCTCAAATACAAGCGCCCGGTGGTGGACGTGGTCCTGCCCCTGCTGGGCAACACCCTGCTGCTGGGCGGGCTGGCCTACGCGCTGGTCTTCGTGCTGGCCATCGCCCTGGCCCTGCTCTGCGCCCGTTTCGAACACAGCGCCCTGGACCGCCTCATCTGCCGGGTGGGCACCACGGCCTACTATGTCCCGGCCTTCTGGCTGGGCGTGCTACTGGTGTTGGTCTTCAGCGTCAATCTGGAATGGCTGCCCAGCAGCGGCGCCTACAGCTACGGCAAGGCCGGCGACATCGCCGACCGCGCCCGCCATCTGGTGCTGCCGCTGGCCGTCATGGTGGCCAGCCACCTGTGGTATTACGCCTACATGATCCGCAACAAGCTGCTGGACGAAGTGCGCCGCGACTATGTGCTGCTGGCCCGCTCCAAGGGCCTGGGCCGCACCCGCGTGCTCTGGAGCCACTGCCTGCGCAACGTCATGCCCACGGTGGTGGGCATCATGGCCATCTCCATCCCGCATGTGCTCAGCGGCACCTATGTGGCCGAGGCCGTGTTCAACTATCCCGGCATCGGCCTGCTGGCCATCTCCAGCGCCAAGTACCACGACTACAACCTGCTCATGCTCATGGTCCTGTTCACCGGGGCCATGGTCATCATCAGCAGCCTGCTGGCCCAGAGCATCAACGAGGCCATCGACCCGCGCATCAAGAGCGGTGAGGTGGTCTGCTGATGGACGAGGCCCGTACGGCCTCCCATGCCGCCGTGACCCGGCCGGAGGAGGCCCTCCCCGACGATGCCTTCGAGCTGGTGGGCGCTGGCTGGCGGGAACACCGCCCGGCCCTGCGCCGCCCCGGCTGGCGGCAGCGTCTGGCCCGCCTGCCCCTGCTGCCCCTGGGCCTGCTGCTCCTGCTGGTGCTGGGCTGTCTGTGCGCGCCCTGGCTGGCCAACCACGATCCCGCCGAGTTCTACCTGGCCGACCGTAACACCCCGCCCGGCAGCCGGTTCTTTTTCGGCACCGACTCCCTGGGCCGGGACATCTATTCCATCATCTGGTTCGGCGGCCGGGCCTCCCTGCTCATCGGCCTGCTGAGCGCCGCGGTCATCACCGTGCTGGGCGTGGCCTACGGCTGCCTGTCCGGCATCGCCCCGGCCCGTACCGACGCCCTGCTCATGCGCCTGGTGGAGCTCGTCCAGAGCATCCCCGTGCTGCTGGTGCTGCTGCTGGCCGTCTCTCTGCTGGGCCCCCAGAACGCCCTGAGCATCGCCCTGCTCATCGGCGTCACGGGCTGGTTCGCCCTGGCCCGCATCGTGCGCGGCGAGGTGCGCCAGATACGCCACAGCGAATACATCCTGGCCTCGCGCTGCATGGGCGGCAGCTTCGGCTGGATCATGCGCCGCCATCTGGTGCCCAATGTGGTCTCGGCCATCCTCTTCGTGGTCATCTCGGCCGTCAGCACCAGCATCGCCATGGAATCCACCCTCAGCTTCCTGGGCCTGGGCCTGCCGGTGGACGAACTTTCCTGGGGCAGCATGCTGGCCCTGGCCGACAAGGCCCTGTTGCTCAACACCTGGTGGGTGATCCTCATCCCCGGCCTGTTCCTGGTGACGGCCCTGCTCTGCATCACCAGCCTGGGGCACCACTTCCGCCGCAACAGCGTCCGGGGCCCCAGCAATCTCTGAACACCGGCAGGCCCCGCCTGCCCCGGATACATCCGCCCGCATGCGGGCATCTTCGTTCCCCCGTCCGCCGTGAACCTTCAACCCGGGCCCCGGGCCCGTCGCCGAGGAACCCCCGCCGTGAAACGATCCCTGCTGTCCTGCTGCCTGCTGGCCCTGGCCCTGCTGACCGCCCATCCGGCCCCGGCCGCCGACATGGCCAATACCCTGGTCTATGCCGGTGAGAACGAGGACACCATCAACCCCGTGCTCAGCCCCCATCAGGAGCTGCCCACCATCATCTTTTCCGGGCTCATGAAGTTCGACGCCAAGGGCCTGCCCGTGCCCGACCTGGCCAAAAGCGTCGACTATGATCCCAAGACCCTGACCTATACCTTCCACCTGCGCGACGGGGTCAAATGGCACGACGGCACGCCCTTCAGCGCCCGGGACGTGGTCTACACCTACACGGCCCTGACCAGCGACAAGACCCTGACCTCCACCATCACCAGCAACTATCAGGACATCAGCCATATCTCGGCCCCGGACGAGCACACCGTGATCATCCGGCTGGCGCGGGTCAATGCGGCCATGCTGGACAATTTCTGCATGGGCATCCTGCCCGCCCACCTCTACGAAGGGCATGACATCAACACCGTGCCCGCCAACCACGCCCCCGTGGGCACCGGCCGCTTCAAGTTCGTCTCCTGGGACACGGCCGGCGGCATGATCGTGCTGGAGCGCAATACGGACTACTACGGCAAGGTGCCGTCCATCGAACGCATCGTCTACAAGACCGTGGCCGTGGAGAGCACCAAGGCCCTCATGCTGCGTTCCGGCGAGGCCGACCTGGCCTGGCTCAACGCCAAGTACGCCCGCACCTTCCGCGGCAAGGACGGCTTCACCACCGTGGACTTCACCACCGCCGACCTGCGCACGGTGGCCATGGACTTCCACACGCCCTTCTGGCAGCGCAACAAGGACTCCATCGCGGTGCTCAACTACGCCGTGGACAAGCAGGCCATCGTGGACGGCGTGCTGGCGGGCCAGGGCTTCCCGGCCTTCAGCCCCATCCAGACCAGTCCTCTGGGCGGCAATCCCGCCGCCGACGTCTATCCCTACGACCTGAAAAAATTCGCGGCCGAGATGGAGCGCCTGGGCTGGAAAAAGGGCGCGGACGGCATCTACGCCCGCAACGGCGAACGCTTCTCCTTCACCATCCAGGTGCGCGACTATGAAGAAGAGCGCGTGGACATCATCAACGTGCTGTCCCGCCAGTTCAAGAAGGCCGGGGTGGAGATGAACATCGCCCTGGTCACGCGCTTTGACTGGAAGGCCGGTTACAACGGCTATCTGGCCGGTTTCGCCGCCGAGTTCGACCCCGACGGCGTGTTCAAGAGCTTCGTCACCGGCGCCAGCGACAACAACATGGCCTATTCCAGCCCCAGGGTGGACGAGCTGCTGCGCGCGGGCCGCGCCACCGAGGATCCGGCCAAGCGCAAAGCCGCCTATCAGGCCTTTGAAGTGGCCTATGCCGCCATGCCCGCGCAGCTGCCCCTGGTCTACCTGCACGGCAACTATGTGAGCGTGGCCGGTCTCAAGGGACTGGATACCACCCGCGTCCTGGGGCATCATGCCGTGGGCGTCATGTGGAACATCGAAGACTGGACCCTGCAGCGCTAGCCGCCGACGGGATAAAGATACCGACGGGGGTGCCGTCGTCCGCAGGCCGGACGCGGTGCCCCCGTCGTCTGCCGTCCTGCGGGCCCCTGTCCCGTGCCCGGCGCACCGCACGGCATGACGGCCCGCCGGGAAAAGATGCGGAAGCGCTGCCGTTCCCGCGCCGTAGGGCGCCCGGCCGCCCTCCTTCAACCTCAACCCCTTTCTGCCATGACGCCCCTGCTGCAACTGGAAGACCTGCACATCACCTTCGCTACCCCCGCCGGACAGGTACAGGCCGTGCGCGGCGTCGATCTGGAACTGCACGCCGGGGAGACCCTGGCCATCGTAGGCGAATCGGGCTGCGGCAAGTCCGTGCTCTGCCGCTCCATCCTGCGCCTGCTGCCGGACAATGCCCGCATCACGGGCCGCATCCTGCTGGAGGGCCGCGACATCGTGCCCTGCAGCGAGCGGCAGATGCGCGCCGTGCGCGGCCCACAGGCCGCCATGCTCTTCCAGGATCCCATGGCCAGCCTCAATCCAACCCTGCCCGTGGGCGACCAGATCATGGAGGCCCTGCGCCGCCATCGCCGCATGCGCCCGGAGCAGGCCCGGCAACGGGCCCTCGAATTGCTGGAGCTGGTGGGCATCGACGATCCCGAGGCGCGTATGCGCCTGCAACCGCACTATTTTTCCGGCGGCATGCGCCAGCGCTGCGTGCTGGCCATCGCCCTGGCCTTGGGCCCGCGCATCCTGCTGGCCGACGAGCCCACCACCGCGCTGGACGTGACCGTGCAGGCCCGCATGCTGGATCTGCTGCGTGACGTGCAGCGCAAGACCGGCGTGGGCATCATCCTCGTCTCGCACGATCTGGGCGTGGTGGCCCGCGTGGCCGACAGGGTGGCCGTCATGTATGCGGGCCGTCTGGTGGAGACCGGCAGCGCCGCCGATGTCTTCTACGATCCCCGGCATCCCTACACCTGGGGCCTGCTGGGGGCCCTGCCCGCGCTGGCTGTGCGCAGCGGGCAGCTGCGGGGCATCCCCGGCATGCCGCCCAGCCTGCTGGACCCGCCGCCGGGCGACGCCTTCGCGGAGCGCAACGCCTGGGCCATGAAGGTGGACTATCAGCGCATGCCGCCCTTTTTCGAAGTCGGCCCCGGGCACAAGGCCGCCACCTGGCTGCTGCATCCGCAGGCTCCCAAGGTGGAGCCCCCCCTGCACATCACGCCGGGCCAGGGCAGCGCCAGCCTGTGCTGGACCGACAGCGCCCATGCACTGGAGATGTCCGACAGCCGCTATGCCTTCGGAGAAGGCCACCAGCGCCTGCATGACCGTCTGGCCGCCAGCCACGGGACAGCCGCGCACGTCCATGCGCACGACCACGCCCACGACGATGACGACCGTCCCCTGCTGGAGCTGCAGGATCTGCGCCTGCACTTCCGTCCCGGCAGGGGCCTGACCGTCCGGGCCGTGGACGGGCTCGACCTTGCCATCCGCCGGGGCGAGATGTTCGGTCTGGTGGGGGAATCGGGCTGCGGCAAGTCCACGCTGGCCCGCGCCATCATGGGCCTGTATCCGCCCACCACGGGCCGCATCCTCTTCGACGGGCACGACATCCACGACCCGGCCCCGCACCTGCGGCAGGAGCGCCGGCGCCAGATGCAGATCATCTTCCAGGACTCCTCCGCGGCCCTGAACCCGCACATGCGCGTGGAAGACATCATCGCCGAACCCTTCGTCATCCAGAACGTCTTCCGCGATGCCCGCCAGCGCCGGGAGGAAGTCGTCCGCCTGCTGGGGCATGTGGGCCTCGATGCCGGTTTCCTGGACCGCTATCCGGCCGAGATATCCGGCGGCCAGCGCCAGCGTGTGGCCATCGCCCGCAGCGTGGCCCTGGAACCGCGCTTCATCGTGGCCGACGAGCCCGTGGCCTCGCTGGATGTTTCCATCCAGGCCCAGATCATGGCCCTGTTCCGCCACCTGCGGCAGGGACACGATTTCACCTTTTTGTTCATCGCCCACGATCTGGCCATGGTGCGTTACCTCTGCGACCGTGTGGGCGTCATGCGTCACGGCCGTCTGGTGGAACTGGCTCCCACGGAAGAGCTCTTCGCCCGGCCCCTGCATGCCTACACCCAGGCCCTGCTCTCGGCCATGCCCGTGCCGGATCCCCTGTTCGAACAGCGCAAAAAGATCCTGCCCTGTCCGGCTGACGAGGACGGCGGCGCATGGCGGGAAGTCCATCCCGGCCACTGGCTGCGCGGCTGAGTACCGGGCGGGGAGGAAGATTTTGCGGGAGAGTTGTGGGGGAAGGGGCGTTTTTTAGTAAAAACTGCCCCTTCCCCCATCCCCGAAAAAACTTTTGCTCCGGTGATGTCACCTGTCCCCGTCGCTGTCTGGAGGGCAGGGATGGAACTGTGTTCCCGGCAGGGCTTGAAGGGGACAAGAGAGAGAAAACGCTGGAAAGCCGCTCCTCATGGAGCGGCTTCTTTCGTTATGGGCGCCGGGATTCGTCATGTACGCCGGGAAAGGACAGAGAATGATGGCGAGGGGCCTTTATCCGGCATGAGGGAGGCGGGGACGGTACAGCGGCTGGGGACGTGCGGAAGGCTTTACTCCAAAGGCAGGCTGCCTCCCTGGGCTCGAGGCATGAAAAAAGGGCGCCCAAGGGCGCCCTTCTGCTGTTTTGTCGGGGAAAGTTATTTTTTCAGTTCTTCTTCGATGGCCTGCCGCATCTCGGGCGAGATCTTCGGATCCTTGAGGCCGGCCTCCCAATGAACACGCCCCTTGTCCTTTTGCTGCAGGAAGTAGCTGTAGAGCACGCCCAAGCTGTAACGCACCGTGGCGTCGTCCCGCAGGACCACCACCTTTTCCAGGATCGCGGCCGCTTCCTGCGGCTTGCCCTGATTGTGCAGGATGACGCCCAGCATGTAGAGGGGCTGGGGATCGTTGACGTCCAGAGCCACGGCGCGCTGGGCAAAGGTGGCCGCGGCGTCCCATTCCTGGGTGGCCATGAGGTGTTCGGCCAGATGCATCAGGGCGTCCTTGTTGGTGGGCTCGGCGGCCACCTTCTGCATCAGGCTGGCCAGCAGGTTCTGTTCCTGCCCCATGCCCTGCGGGGCCGTGGGACGTTCGGTCACCAGATGAGGATTGCTGACACGTTCCTTGATGGTGACGCCCAGCATGACCAGCAGGCTCAGGCCCAGCAGCAGGATGATGGCGCGGGCGGTGAAGGAAAGACGGTTATCAGTCATGCAGGATCTCCATCTGGCGCAGACGGGCATCCAGACGCCGCTGGGCACAGCCCATGAAGACCAGGTACGCGGCCAGACCCAGCCAGACGGCGGCACCGGCCGCCACCAGCCACAGGAAATTGCTGTCCATAGGGCACTCCTTGAAAGCGGGGATCCCGCTTGTATCCGTTGAAAACAGGACTCATCGAGCCCGGACGGAGCACGGCTCCGCCTGTCCGCTCCCCGGGAGCGGCACGTCCGCGGCCGTCATCCCGCCGCACGCAGCGGCAGGACAGGGCCGGGATCCGAAAGATCAGTCTTCCGCCTGCAGGCGCAGGCTGTCCAGCCGGTCGCGCAGGCCCAGCTGGCGGGTACGCAGCCACACCAGGCCCGCCCAGAACAGGCCCATGGCCGCCACGCAGGCGATGGCGGTCAGCTTCATCTCCGGCTCCAGACCGCCGCCCTTGGAGGCGAACACCGCCGGATGGATGGAACGCCACAGCCGGGCCGAAAGGAAGACCAGCGGCACGTCCAAAAAGGCCACCACGCCCACCACGGCGCAGATCATGCGCTTGCGCTGGGGCGGCAGGTCCAGGCCGCGCAGCACCAGATAGCCCGCATAGATGAACCACATGACCAGCGTGGTGGTCAGGCGGGGATCCCAGGTCCACCAGACGCCCCAGGAGCGGCGGGCCCAGATCATGCCCGTGACCAGGGCCAGACCGGCCAGCAGCACGCCCACCTCGGCAGCGGCCGCGCAGACGCGGTCAGCGGCCGGGGAACGCCGGAACAGGTACACGATGGAAGCCACGAAGACCACCAGAAAGCTGATGAGCGCCCACCAGGCCAGCGGCAGATGGGTGTAGAAGACCTTCTGCATCAGGCCCAGCTGGGCTTCCACAGGGGCATAGAAAAAGATCAGCCACTGGCACACGGCCAGGGCCGCACCGCCCAGCAACACCAGCAGCAGGGGCCACACGGAAAAGGCGCGTTGCATCATTCGTCTCCCGAATACATGAAGCCGAACAGCAACAGTCCGGCAGCCAGAAAGACACCGTCGAAGGCGGCGGCCAGCCCTATCCACGAGGCCGGGCCGTCAGGCGCGGGCGCGCCGAAGACCTGGGCCGCCACGCCGATCCCCGCCAGCAGCAGGGGCACCAGCAGGGGGAAGAGCACGATGCTCAGCAGGGATTCGCGCGCCGCGCCGCCCTGCGAGAGCGCGCCCAGCAGCGAACCCAGAGCGCACATGCCCACGTCCACCAGCAGCAGCGTGCCGAGGCCCACGGGCCAGAGCGCGCCGATCTCCTGCGACAGGAAGACCACGGCGGCGGGCAGGAAGAACATCTGGGCCACCAGCAACAGCAGCAGCCCAGCCAGGGCCTTGCCCAGCCACACGGCCTGTATGGGGGCCGGGGCCAGCAACAGGCCCAGACGCGCGCCGTTGGCCTCTTCCAGCGCATAGAGCGTATTGAAGATGAGCACCTGACAAAAGGCCGAGCCCAGCCAGAACACGGCGCCCGCGCCCTGCGGGCTCATCCGTTCGCCCACGCCCTGCGACAGGCTGAACACGAACAGCAGCAACAGGCCCAGCAGCAGGCCCTGCACCAGCCCGCTGCCGCGGGTGAAGGTCAGCAGCAGGTCCTTGCGGGCCACGGTCAAGGCAAAAGAGATCATGCGGGCACCTCCCCGGCGGCGGACACCGCCCCGGCTCCCGTGGCCGCGTTGAGCACGGAATCCACGGCGGCAAGGCCCTGCGGCGGCCCGTCATAGACCAGGCGGCGGTTCTCCAGCAGCAGCAGGCGGTCGGCCAGGGGGCTGTCGCCCGCCAGATCGTGGCTGACCACGATGACGCAGGCCCCGCGCTCCCGGGCGGCCAGCATCTCGCGCCGCACCAGGGCCATGGAATTGACGTCCAGACCGGTGCCGGGCTCGTCCAGCAGCACAAGGTCCGCCTCCAGCAGCAGCACCCGCGCCAGGTTCAGGCGCTGGGCCATGCCGCGCGAGAACACCCCGGCCCGCTCTTCGGCATGGGCGGCCAGCCCCACATGCTCCAGCAGGGTTAGGAGCTCCGCCCGCGAGGGGCGCAGACCGTGGGCCCGGGCCCAGAACTGCAGGTTCTCCAGCGCGCTCAGGCCCGGATAGACGAAGGTGGCGTGCCCCAGATAGGCCAGACGCGGCCCGTCCTCACGGGCGACGCCGCCCGCCCCCGTGCCGTCGAAGATGACCTCGCCCGCCGAGGGACGGGACAGACCGGCGATGATGCGCAGCAGCGTGCTTTTGCCCGCGCCGTTGCCCCCGGCCAGCAGGGTGATGCTGCCCGCCGTGAAGCGGCAGCTCACCCCCTTGAAGACCACCTTGAGGCCGTAGAGCTTGGCCAGGTTCTCAAGACGCAGCATGGCGGCCTCAGGCCTGCGGCCCGTTGTCGGCGGGAGCGTCGCTCCCCGCTGCAGGCGTCTGCTTTTTGCGGCCGCGGGCCAGCATGAGGAAGGGGAACAGGCACATGAGCGTACCGCCGATCCACATCCAGTTGACCAGGGGCTCCACGCTGAAGCGGATCAGCACCGAGGCGTTCTCGTCCAGGCCCAGGAAGGAGGCGTACAGCTCGTTGCCCAGGCCGGGGACCACGTCCACTTCGGAGAACTGCATGGTACCGAATTTGTCGTACATGCGGCGCTGCGGCTTGAGCTCGCCCAGCAGCGTATCGCCTTCATAGATCTTGAGGCGCGCTTCCAGATAGTCATGGTCCACGGCGCGGCCCTGCTGGGCCTCCAGCAGCTCCACGCGATAGGCGCCGGCCTGCTGCACGCCCTTGCCGTTCTGGAAGAGCAGGTCGTATTCCTGCTTGTAGGGGCCGGAAAAGGCCATGCCCAGCACCAGCACCGCCAGGCCCACATGCAGGCCCGCGGCGCCGACGGCACGCCAGCCGCCCTTGCCCAGCAGGGTGGGCAGACTGGCCAGCAGCCCGGCCAGACAGGCCACGGAACCCGCCGCGGCCAGCAGGGCCACGGGCTGGCGGTAGCCCAGGAAGAAGAATGCGGCGCCCGAGGCCACGAAGGCCCCCAGGGCCAGCCAGAAGCGCGGCGCGTCACGCAGGCCGCCATCCCAGCGCAGCCAGGGGCAGACCATGAGCAGCAGCATGATGAGCATGCCCAGGGGCACGCAGACACGGTTGTAGAAATTGGCGTCCAGGCCGTGGGGCTCCGGCGTCCAGAGCAGACTGATGACAGGCCACATGGTGCCCACGAGGATGATGACTGAAAGGGCCAGCAGCAGCCAGCAGACCATCACCAAAAAACCTTCACGGCTGACGATGCCCGCCAGCTCGCGTCCGCGCGCGGGCACGGCAAAGGCCGCCCAGAAGGAGATCAGCAGGCCCCCGAGTACGAAGACCGTCAGCGGCGTGCCCACGCTGCCGTCGCCGAAGGCGTGCACGGACTGCACCACACCGCTGCGCACCAGATAGGTGGCGAAGAAGGCGGAGATGGTGGTCAGGCACATCAGGGCCACGTTCACGCGGTGCAGCTTGTTGCGGCGTTCCTGCACGATGAGGGTGTGCAGGGCCGCCGTGCTGATGAGCCAGGGGATGAGGGAGGCGTTCTCCACCGGGTCCCAGGCCCAGTAGCCGCCCCAGCCCAGTTCCATGTAGGCCCACCACATGCCCAGGATGATGCCCGCGGTCAAAAAGGCCCAGGCCAGCAGGGTCACGGGACGGGTCACGCGGTGCCAGCCGTCCTCGCCCTCACCGCCGGAAAGGCTCTGGGCCAGGGCCAGACAGGCGGGCACGGTGAAGCCGCCGTAGCCCAGGAAGAGCAGCGGCGGATGGAAGATCATGCCGGGGTTCTGCAGCAGGGGGTTGAGGCCGTTGCCGTCCGGCGGCACGGGCGACTGCATCTCGAAGGGGTTGCTCCAGCAGGAGAGGATCAGGGCGAAGAAGGCCATGATGGCGTAGAAGAAGCCCCAGTACCAGAGCCGCGTGGCGGGCGTCAGGCGCTTGTAGGCGGGCGTCAGGGCAAAGATGCTGCCGCTGATGGCCACGGAGAAGGCCCAGAACAGCATGGAGCCCGGCTGTCCGGCCCAGAAGGCCGTCAGGCGGTAGAAGGCGGGCAGCACACGGTCCGTGTAGCTGGCCACATAGACCAGGCTGAAGTCGTTCCAGAACAGGGCGTGCAGCAGCAGGGCCGCCGCCAGGGAAAGGGCGCCGGTGATGGCCCAGTGGACCTTTTCGATCAGCGCCAGGGCGTCGCCGCGCTGCTGCCAGAGCTGCAGAAGCGCCAGCGCACTGCCGCCCAGAGCACAGATCAGGGTCAGCAGCTGCATGGCATAGGCAATGAAATACATGGGGCTCCTTTGGGCACGCCACGACCAGCCATGGCGGCACATTTCCGGTGAGGACGCGACCGGCCCCTAAGGCCCGGCCGTGCGCCAGGAAGGGTACGGCCTGCGCCGCCCTAACTCTTGCGGTTTTCCTTCTGGTACTTGGAAGGACACTTGGTCATGAGGGTCTTGGCCATGAAGCGGCCGTCGGGCTGCAGGCCCCCTTCCACGATGACCTCGGCGCCCGCCTTGAAGGTGTCCGGCACGGCGCCCTTGTAGACCACGGGCAGGGTCAGGCCCGCATCGTCCTTGTCCTGCAGCAAAAAGCTGGCCCCGGGGCCGTCCACGTTCTTGAGCAGGTTGTCGGGGGCCACGGTGCCGAACAGGCGGGCCGCCTGCAATTTGTCGGCCGTGGCGGCCCTGGCTTCGGAGACGTTGAGGAAATAGACGGTATTCTCCGAAAGGCCGGAAAAGACCAGATAGCCCAGACCGCCCAGGAACAGCAGGGCGGCCACGAGATACATACAGGTGTTTTTCTTGCGGGGCATGGGGTCTCCTTGCATGAAAGAACGTGCCTTTCCCGGCACGAAGCTGCTGCATACCCTAGCACAACCCTGCTTTTTTGACAAGTAAGAATCGCTCCTGATAGGACAGCAAAGCCGCATGAATCAAGTGTGCGCGCACGCACACTCCGGCCCTTTCAGCCGGGCTGACCGGTGGTATCGGCAAGGGCCGTCAGGCCACGGTCCCGGCATACGCTCCGGCCCGCGTGTGTCCGCAGGAGCCCCTCCTTCCAGCCGGATACGAAAAAGCCGGGGCTCTGCTGAGCTCCGGCTTTGCGCTGTCTGACTTCCTGGGCCAGAAACGAAAAAAGGGTCTGCGTTTCCGCAAACCCTGATTTCCTTTTTGGTGGAGCTGAGGAGAATTGAACTCCTGACCTCTTGAATGCCATTCAAGCGCTCTCCCAACTGAGCTACAGCCCCTCGGCAAGAAGGCACATTGCCAAAAAGCGCCCCCCCTGTCAACAAAAAAATCAAAAAAGTTTTCCCGTCTCCGCAAAACCCCGGAGGCCTGCCCCGCCATCCCCGCCCGTGCCGCGCCCGGACGGGCCTTTCCTTCCCCGGCCAAAAGCGTATGCTGCGGGCATGAACTTCCTCTATCTCACCGACGTTTTTTGTCCCTGGTGCTACGGCTTCGCGCCGGTCATGCGCCGTCTGGTCGCGGATCATCCCGAACTGCCCGTGCGCGTTCTGGGCGGCAACCTCATGGACGAGCCCCAGACCCTCACCGGCATGCTGGAAGAATACCCCACCATCCGGGAGTTCTTCGCCCGCCTGCAGGAGACCACCGGCCAGTCCACGGAGCATTTCCGCCAGGCCCTGGAACGGGCCGTGGCCGGTACGGGCCCGGACCTGCTCATGCATTCCCCGGCCATGAACCTGCCCCTGGCCGCCCTGCGCCATCTGGCCCCCGGTCACCAGCTGGAACAGATGGAGGCCTTCCAGATGGCCTTCTACGCCCAGGCCCGTGATGTCATGGCCGCCGGGGAGCAGGCCGCCATCGCTGCCGCCTGGCTGCCTGCGGGGACGCCCCCCGACGCCCTGACCACCGCCATGGCGGATCCCGCCATCCAGAGCGCCGCCCGGCATGACGCCGCCGAAGCCGAGGAAGTCATGGGCGAATTCCTCCTCTATCCTACCCTGTATCTGGAGCACGGCGGCCAGCGCACCCTGCTGGCCCGCGGCTACAGCGACTACGCCAGCGTCCGGGCCAAGCTGGACGATGCCCTGCGCGGTGTGCTGGAAAGCCCCGTCGCCCAGGGCGCGGCCTGCGGTCTGGACGGCAAGTGCTGTTTTTAGGGCACTGATGTTTCATTGAGAGGGGGAGGGGCGTTTTTTGGGCAAAAACTGCCCCTCCCCCTCTCAAACTCTCCCCCGCCCCGAAAAAACCTTTTCCCGGTCTGAGCGGACGGTCCCCGCCACCGACTGAAGGAAGCCGCCATCTCCCGTAGCCGGGAAGACCCGGCACAACGAGCTGCCATAACAAGCAGGTACGTCCCACTCCCGGGGCCTGCCTGTTTTTTCGTATGTGATGCACCGCCAAACAAAAAAGCCCTCCGCGAACGGAGGGCTTTTCGTTTACTGGTAAGACAGGCCTGCTAGCAGCCGTACTTGGCTTCGATCTCGGCGGCGGCTTCTTCCACACCGGCCTGCATCTTGGCGCGGGCGGCGCGGATCTTCTCGTCCAGCGCGGGGTCGGCCACGGCCAGGATCTGGGCGGCCAGCCAGGCGGCGTTGCGGGCACCGGCCTTGTCCATGGCCACGGTGGCCACGGGGAATCCGGGAGGCATCTGCACCGTGGCGAGCATGGCGTCCATGCCGCCCATCAGACCACCGGAGACCGGGATACCGATGACGGGACGGGTGGTGCGGGCGGCCACGGCACCGGCCAGGTGCGCGGCCATGCCGGCGGCGCAGATGAAGACCTTGGCGCCGGCGGCTTCCTGTTCGCGCAGGATCTTTTCCGTGCGCTCGGGGGTACGGTGGGCGGAGCTGACCGTGAAGAGATAGGAGATGCCCAGCGAACGCAGCACGTCCACGCAGGGGCTGACCTTTTCTTCATCGGACTTGGAGCCCATCATGATGACGACTTGAGCCATAGATGTTCCTTTATGGCGGCACGGGGCCGCGGTTGCTTACTTTTCTTCCTGCGCCAGCTGTTCCAGACGGCGGATGCCCTTCTGGCCGATATCGCTGCGGTGGAAGCTCTTATCCATGCGGATGGCCTTCACGCCCTCATAGGCACGGGCCTGGGCGTCGGCCAGGGTATCGCCCAGCGCGGTCACGCAAAGCACGCGGCCGCCGCTGGAAAGGATCTTGTCACCGTCCATGCTGGTGCCGCTGTGGAAGACCTTGACGCCGGGCAGGGCGTCGGCTTCGTCCAGGCCCTCGATGACCATGCCCTTGGGATAGGCGTGCGGATAGCCTTCGGCGGCCACCACCACACCCAGAGCGGTCTGGGAGGTGTGGGAGAGGCTCTCGGGACGGAGCTTGCCCTCGATGCAGTCCAGCATGATCTGCACCAGGTCGCCTTCCAGACGCATCAGCAGGGGCTGGCATTCGGGGTCACCGAAGCGGGTGTTGTATTCCAGCACCTTGGGGCCGTTCTCGGTCATCATCAGACCGGCGTAGAGCACGCCCACGAAGGGATGGCCGTCCTTGGCCAGCGCGGCCAGGATGGGGCGGATGACCGTATCGGCCATGGCTTCGGCTTCGTTGTAGGGCAGGATGGGGGCGGGGCTGTAGGCGCCCATGCCGCCGGTATTGGGGCCCTGGTCGCCGTCATAGGCGGCCTTGTGGTCCTGGGCGGACGGCAGGGGAACGGCGGTCTTGCCGTCGCACAGGCAGAGGAAGGAGGCTTCCTCGCCCACGAGGAACTCCTCGATGACGAGCTTGGCACCGGCGGCACCGTGCGCACGCTTGCACATGATGTCGTCCACGGCATCCAGGGCTTCCTGGGTGGTCTTGGCCACCACCACGCCCTTGCCGGCAGCCAGGCCGTCGGCTTTGACCACCAGGGGCGCGCCCAGTTTGACCACGGCGTTCTTGGCTTTGTCGGGATCGGTGAAGACCTGGCTGTGGGCCGTGGGCACACCGGCGCGGTTCATGACGTCCTTGGCGAAGGCCTTGCTGCCTTCCAGACGGGCACAATAGGCATCCGGGCCGAAGCAGGGGATGCCGGCCTCACGCATACGGTCGGTGATGCCCTTGGTCAGGGGCAGTTCGGGACCGGGCACCACCAGGTCGATCTTTTCCTTGCGGGCCAGTTCCACCAGGCCGTCCAGGTCTCCGGCGTCCACCGCCACGTTGATGGCGCCCTCACGGGCCGTGCCGCCGTTGCCGGGGGCCACAAAAACTTCACTTACCCGAGGGCTCTGCTTGAGCTTCCACACCAGGGCGTGCTCACGCCCGCCAGAACCGATAACCAGGATGCGCACAACCTCTCCTCCCTGAAAAATAGACATACGGAAAACTTTCCGGCAGCCGGAGCTGCTGAAAAAGCCCCGTCCCGCGCCGCTGCGACACGGAACGGGGCTGCATCCTCTTGCTTAGTAGTTGGGGGTCACTTCAAAGTCGCTGAGGTCGGCAGGCGTGTTGGGATCCATCTGCGACACGTCCAGCGGATAGGCAGTGACGATGCACTGACGGCTGCCCACACCCAGATCGGGCGAGGTGTTCAGGCCCACCACCAGGTCCAGGACGCCGTCGTTGTTGAAGTCGGCCAGGTCCACGGCCGCCACGGAGCCGCGGATGCGGCGGGTCTTCCACTTCAGGGCCAGGCCCACGCCGTCCCAGAACAGGGCATGCACTTCGCCCTGGGGGAAGTAGCGGTAACGGTCGAAGATCTGGGCCGCCGTGGAGATGGGCTTGTTGATCAGCAGGGTGTATTCACCGGTATGGCCGATGTCGGCCACGATGAGGCGCATGGGGGCAAAGTACTTGCTGGGCATCTGGTAGTTGCGGTCCACGCCCAGGCCCGGCATGCCCTTGTAGTGCTCCATGCCGGTAGCGGAACCGGAGAAGCGTTCCATGGTCGTATGGATCAGGGTCTGGTTGGCGCCCTGGAAGATCTTCAGGCGTTCGTCGTCGGTCAGCATGACCAGCTGGTCACCCTTCTTGCCGGGGATCCAGGCCACGTTGAAGACGTTGGCGCCGCTGGGCAAGGTGATGCGCTGCCCCAGGGCGTAGGTGCCGTTCTGCTTGACCATCATGTGCACGCCGGGGGCGAACAGCTTGATGGAATCCCAGCCCTGGCCCACCAGCGTGGGCTGGTAGGAAGGCGGCAGGTTGATGACGCTGGCGAAGTAGGAGCAGCGCTTGGCCACTTCCGTGAACTTGTTGCCGCGGAAGCCGTAGAAGTAGGTGTAGGGGCGGTTGCTCTCTTCTTCGAAGGTGGCCACCACCAGATCCTTGGCGCCGTCACGGTTGAGGTCCATGGCGCGCATGGAGAAGTTCAGGTTGCTGCGGGAGATGGTGATCTCGCCCAACTTGCCCAGGCGGCCGTCGTTGCCCCACTTGTAGATGACCAGGCGATGGTCGTGCAGGATGGCGATCTCGTTGCGGCCGTCACCGTTGAAGTCGGCCACGGCCATGTCCACCATCTCGTCCTTGAGGCGCTGGCTGCGGATGCGGGAACCGTCAGCGGAGTTGCCCTGGTAGCGGAACTGGGGGTTCAGGTAGGAACCCTGCTGGCCGGTCTCGTTGCGGATGATGTCCGAACGGCCGCCACGGCTGGCGGCGGCAGCGCCGGCCACGCCCAGCACCTCGGAAGAGAAGGCGCCGGCAAGGCGCTGCACGGTGGCGTTCAGGCCGCTCATGGGGCCCTGGGCCGTGCTGCTCCAGGTGGCGCCCTTCTTGTCCACGCTGTTGAGGACGATGGTGCAGTCATTGCCCATGACGCTCACCGTGCCCCACAGGGCATAGTCGGCACCGCCGATGAACTTGCGGGCTTCGGCGGCGGAACCGGCCGCACGGGGCCCCATGGTGCCCGTGGCGCCTGTGGCGTTAAGACGGCCCATCAGCGTGGAAGGCACAGCCTTGGACAGATAGCTGTAGTTCTGGGGCGCGTGCACCTCAAAAGGCAGCAGCACGAAAGACTTTGCCTGGGCAGCCTGGGCCTGGAGGCCCATCACCAGCATCAGGCAGGCGGCAAACGCCAGCTTCATGGCAAATTTCATTCAAAATCTCCTTGCAGTTCTCTGCGTACGTCGACCGCCCTCGCAAAGGAGGGCTCGCCCGGCCGGAGGATCTGCCGCTGTCGTGGCGGGGACCGTACAGCCTGCGGCACCGGAACTATAGCGACACTTGGCCTGCCGCGCAACTTGAAAGCCGTATCCGCTGTCACGGCGCGGGCCTGCGCCCTTTCGGGCATCCTGCGGCAGGCGCTCTTGCTCCCTCCAGACGGAACAGATAAGAAAGGCCCATGAGTACCGCCAATCCTTCCCGCCCCACGGGGCGTTCTTTTCGTCTGGTCTGCCCGCCGGAGCAGATGCCGCAGGTGGAGAGCCTGCTGCGCGCCCAGGGCTATGAGTTCGAACCCGAGCCCTTCTCGCCCTTCTGCCGCCGTCTGCTGTGCGAACCGCGGCCGCTGGGCTCCTCGCTGGCCGCCTTTTTCGGCTACATCTATATCCAGGACAGGTCTTCCATGCTGCCGCCCCTGGCCCTGGCGCCCCGGCAGGGCGAAGCCGTGCTGGACATGTGCGCGAGCCCGGGCAGCAAGACGGGCTTTTTGGGCCAGCTCACCGGCCCGGAGGGCTTCGTACTGGGCAACGAGCTTTCCCGTGCCCGTCTGGCCACCCTGCGGGCCAACCTGCACGCCTGCAACCTGCCGCATGTGGGCACCTGTTCCTATGAAGGCCAGGCCCTGCCCCTGACGCCCGGCACCTGGGACGCCATCCAGCTGGACCCCCCCTGCTCCGGCTGGGGCACGGTGGAAAAGAACCCCCAGGTCCTCAAGCTCTGGCAGGGCGACAAGCTCAAGGGCCTGGTGGGCCTGCAACAGCTGCTGCTGGCCCATGCCGCGCGCCTGCTGCGCCCCGGCGGCCGCGTGGTCTTCTCCACCTGCACCACCAACGATGACGAGAACGAAGCGCAGGTGCGCTTTGCCGAAGAGGAACTGGGCCTGGTGCGCGAGCACCTGACGCCTTTCGAGGGCTTCGTCTGGGAACAGCGCCCCGGCGGCGAAGGCACCCTGCGCGTGGACGGCGAACGTTCGGCGGCCCAGGGCTTCTATGTGGCCCTGCTGCGCAAGCCCGCGGACGCTCCCCTGCCCGAGATCCCGCCCGTCTCCGCCGAGCCCGATGCGCGCACGGCCGCCCGCAACGCGGCCCGCGGCCGCAACCGCCGCGA
>OLFZ01000520.1_pt1 | contig 41853 bp, 28 predicted proteins | sample 1604861 | NCBI WGS metagenome assembly OLFZ01 (sample SAMEA3888895, study PRJEB22519) | human gut metagenome | biome: human gut; feature: human-associated habitat; material: faeces | place: Denmark | collected 2011 | reverse complement strand
TACCTTTCTTGGTCTGTCTTGTAGCTCTGATATTCTGTCCGTCAGCTGCTATAACGTCTCTTTTAGATAATGAAACTTCATCTTCTGATGATTGTGAGTTCTTCTGGTATACAGCAAAGTACTCAGTCAAGAACTTGATTGTTTCCTCTGCCTTTACTCCTGATATAACTCTTCTGATGGTCTGTTCACATGGGACTTCATCATCTAAACCATAGAATAACGACTGTAAAGCCTCTAGATCCTCTAACCAGAATAACCTTTGTGTTCTGCAGTTATTGTTTCCTGTAATCCTAGCCATTATGATTACGGATGCTACTACTGAGAAACAATATTTAATGGCACTCTGACATCTTGGAGCTTTGAAGTTTAATTCAATAATTCTCTGTAAGAACTGTTCATCATTTTTATCAAAGTTACTTTTGGTGTCATACTAATATTCTGCTGTTATTTTATTAAGTTTCAGAGCATAGAATATTAATACCTTAACCTAAAGTTTGATCTCTGAATCACATTTTTAAAGAGCAAAATCAGTGTTGTAACTAACTGATTAATTTACATTAATTTTTATCTGAACTACTTTACAACTTTGTGATGTAGTTCAAATGGTGTGGTCGCCATAGTTCGGTTATTGTTCGGAAAACATAAATCATAGATAGACAAAATTGATCAAAAGATGTTTCTTATGGAAAAAACTAAATTTCTCAACATATTTTTACAATTTTCTTTAACTGACCACAAAAAAGATTCATCTGTTTTTATTACTCGAACTTCTTTGATCCTATTACTTTTAACATTATTTTTAAGCCAAACATAAATCAACCTTTCTGAAAGAAAACCAAAAAGTCGTGAGCGATAAGGATCATTGTTATCTACATAATAATCTTTTTCAATAAAGAATAGAATGTTAAACAGCCACTGACAATACTTATCAAATATCTCTTTTTTCATAATGCACATGTTGTATAGAAAGCATTCATTTCCACTAAGATATTTTTTAAAGTTTTCCAAATAATCAGGTTCTAAAATCGATATAGCTTTTTCCATTTCAATTACGTCATTCATATTAGGTGCTATATTAATCGCTTCGATAACTTTTTCCTTATAGTATCTTTTCGTTGGAACTATGACATCATAATTTTTAAAATACTTGTTAATATCTCTACAATTCAAAAAATATTTTTCATTCGTACTAAATAAAGATTTAGAAAAATATCTTCGATAATGACTCACACCAACTACGTCTGCTTTGGAATGTTTCCATATCCAATAGATTCCTGTTAATTCACAGTAGTTTTTATTTTTTTTTGAGATATTATCCCCTACATTATCATACAAATCTAAATCAGCCTTATTAAAATCAGCACCAACTAGCAAAGAACTATAGCAATCGATTTTAGGTTTTTTGAACCATTTATGTGAAATGACATACATATCGATCTTCATTTAATATTATCTCCATTTAATTTGAAGGCCCCCTGTATATTGACATTTTTACTTGACATAATAAAAATGAAAACATACCAAATTATTATCTCTAATGACTGCCAACTTCCAATACCTAAGCTTGTATAGGTTCTTATGGCAAAGAAAGATAAAATGACAATGTCATACAAATTATTTTTAATTCCTTCTTTTAAGAGTCTTTTAAAGACTGTCAAGGATATAAACAAATATGGAAGAACTATGAGAATACAACCAAGAGTTCCTGTTCCCAATAAAGTTTCAACTATGCCGTTATGCATGTGTTGCAACCCATTGAAAGCCCCTGGTAAAACTTGACCGACTAACTCACCACCAGCTCCAAAACCATAGCCTAATATTGGACATTTTGATATATATTCAAAGGCATAACTCCATATCATTTTTCGTCCAGATAAACTATTGAAATCAGCCGCAGATTGTCCTCGTAGCAGATAAGATAATAGCAGATCAATATTAATTGCTAAAAAAAGCAGAATTACAAAAATTAACATTAAGTATAAAGAAGTGTACTTTGATTTTGGCTTAAAAAGCCTCAAAAAGGCAATTAAAGGAATAAGTATTAAAGATGCACGAGATTGAGAAAATAGCATAGCAATTAAGGAGATAAACAAAATACAATATCCTAGTAGATTTTTGTTGTATATCAGCAAAATAAACCAAGCCAGAACCAATATGCTAACAGCACCAGTTTGATTTGCACCAATTAATCCTTCGCCGATTCTAATTCCTAAAATTGTTTGAGATGAAGAATATCCAGTATTTGCAAAATAAGATGGCACTAAAAAGAATCCCATCATGGTTACAGTTAATAGGCATGCAGATAGCCCCATCAATAAATTAATTGATTTAACTATAAATTTATTTCTATTCGATTCAATCGAGTATAAATACCAAATAACAATAACATCTGTTATTAATTCTATTGACTTAAAAAAAGTCTGAATAGGAGATGTAGACCAAAAAGTAGAAATAAGGCATACAAATAAATAAAATAGCAAAATTAAAGCATAATTACATTTGATTAATGCAATTTTCCCTTTCATTACAAATAAAATATACATCCACGGTAAAGATATTGCAAAGCACCTAAAAGTCAACTGCACTTCGTGTAAATATCCAAGATTTGATACATAAAGAATAGCAAGAAATAAATAAAAAATATTACCAAAATATACTACAATTCTCCGAGCAAATATAATCCACAATGCTACTAATATAACGATTATAAAAAATGTAAATAAATCAATTGTCATAAAATACCTTGTCTTCTTATAAGAAGTGCTCATAAAATACAAGTAAACTGTTGAACTGTTATTGTACAGTTAGTTTGTGACATTACCTTCATATTTATGAACAACCTCTCTTATTCTTTTTTTAAGAAAATAGGTTCAGTACAGAAAAACGTGGGATCACATAGAGGATCTTTCCAAACTGTGATTCCATTTTTGCCTTGAAGCATCAAATAACTTTAAGAAAAAGTATTCATCGTCAGGCAATCCATAACTCTGTCTCCTAATTGTCTTTATCTTCTGATTTATACCTTAAATTTTTCCATTGGAAATGCGGTATTTTGCATGGCTAACAATTCCTTCTTTATGATTTTCCAACAAGTTGGCAAACCACTTAAAATGGCAATTTTCAGTACAATTGCAATATAAAAATAATCTCATCAATGTAGATAGTCATATATTGCGAAATTAAGAATCATCACCAAGTTCACATTTTTAAAGCAAGTGTAAACAAATGAAGCATAATTTCACGTTTATACCGCTCAACAAGCTTAAGCGGTGTTCTTTAAAGGTTATTGTAATATGCAAATATAGGATTTATAGAAATGGGAGTGAAAGTTTTAACTTCTAAAGTTAACCTTTGGAAAGAGAAGTATTACTGTTCATCCGAATCTGTCTGTTCAACTCTGTCAAACCAGTAGTCGTACAAATAAATAAGTAATGATTCAAGCCCCATGCTTTGACATCTAGATTTAATGAGCTTGTAAGAATAAGGCTTCTTTCTACATTCTTTAATGGACATTCTCCGTCTGATATAGCTCAAAACAGCAGTGCCAATCTTATTGAAAGCTACTACATTCTTAATGGTGTTAGGTAAACATGCATGTAATGCATCCTGATGGAAGAGATAAGGTCTATCCAATACAGCATGGCAAGTTTCAATTTGCCAGTAATCTTCAAGGCTTGCAACAACCTGCTGTAGAGTATATTCCTCAGCATAGGCTAATGATGAAATGTGGTAGGTAACATCCTCTGTTTCTTTTACCAATTCATCATTGATGTAGCACTTAGATATTTTGGTGTACTTAATCAGAGTTCTAACGTTCTTATGTTTGGTGTTAATGCTAGGAGCTAAATATTGCTCTGCAGGTAATATTTCAATTTTGGTGAAATCATATTTGCCATGGTCACGTTTATTCTGCTTCTTAGTAGTTTTCTTTGAAAAACAGGTTTGAACATCTTTATGCTGTCGGTTAAAGATTGCTTCTACATGAATTAGAAGCTCTTTATTACCATTCTTTCCTAGTGGAAACATATAGATGCCATTAGCTTTGATTACAGCATTAGATACTGCCTCCTGTGAATTTAAGTCATCACACATGACTACCATTCCATCAATTGTTATTCTCGACAGAATTGACAGAATATCGTCTCTTTCATGGTTTTTCTTACTAGAAATTTCAAAACCTAAAGGTACTCTCTGGGTGCAGTTATACAACTGAGTAACAATACCTCCTTTGCACTTTCTCTTGCTCTCACCTCCACTGTAGGTACCATTCATCTCCTGACTATCAAATCCTAAAGTATCTTTGATGCCTTCAGGTCGAGATTCAATTCTTTCTTTGTGGTATAGAACCTGCTCTTCAATCGTGATTTTGATTTTTGTGAAGTTCTCTTCAAAGAACCTGGAGATTTGTTTAGGAGTTAGCATAGACATTGCTACCTGAATAGTACTTATAGAGAGCTGACCTCTATATTTTTGAATTCTTGGAACTAATACAAACAACTCAATGTAATGGTGATTGTAATAGTCTGCTATCTCATCACAATCTACAATTCCCTGTACTCGGTTATGAGAATTAGGAATATCAGTACATCTAATGGATAATGCACTTTATCAGGTGATTTTCGATAGTCACTTACTTTGCTCCTAATGTCTTCAATTACAGCATAAATTAGTTCTGTAACTGCTTGTTCCTGACGCTCATATAGTCCTCCGATATAAGCGTAAAAGTCTTCTCAATTTTTTAGAAGCAAACACCACATGTTTAGAAAAGTCACTAATTGCATCTTCTAGGGTATATTTAGGATCTGCAAACTTAGAACGTGAGGATCTAGATTTGTGTTCTAACAAATCTAGATCCTTTTCTATTCTTGCTATAAATCCAATTTAATTACCCTTGATGCTTTAAGTTCAAGTCAATAATAATGGAATTTAAAGACAATTAATAGATCTAAAGACTATACATATAAAATACAATAACTGTTAAAGAACACCGCTCAAGCTGGTTGTGCGTTTTATTTGAAATTACTAAGAATACCTAATCAAATTGTGATCTTGGTGTGCTTTAATAATTTCGCCATAATAGTCATCTTTTCTTCAGAATCAAGCTTGTAAGCCTCATTTAGGATTGTTTTTACGTAATCCAAATTAAACAGTAAGGTGTTTTGAGAGAGCAGTTGCAAATAGCGCCCCATCTGACCTCCTGTTTGCTTGACTTCGTCCTTTTTGAAAAGCTCACTACCTTTTGAAATTACCTCTCCTTTATGAACAACATCGTCTTTTGCCAATAACGTATTCCTGCTTGAAGTCAGGATGTATTTGCAGCCTTTAAGAGCATCTGCTGCTTCCTCATTTTCTTCTTCAATCAGCCTTCGCTGTTCGTCTTTTCTGACTTCACTGACAACCTTTTCATTGAAGTTTTTGACTATATGAAAGTTGTCATAGACGATCTTCAAATGAGGGCATTTCTCTTTAAAAGTTTCTTCAAAATCTGAGTCCATATCAGCAGAGATGGCGATTACATTACTCATCCATTCAAGACCACCTTGTTCGATGAAATCGTATAATACCTTCTTCTTTTGTAACTACTCAGAACCTACCCTAAAACGATCTCAGCCTTACCATTAAAAGCTGAGGTTAAAGCTTCAAAAACATCTATACCTTGTTTCCTAGCTGTGCTGAGGTAGGATGTGATCGTTAGGTAGGTCTGAGCTCCTTTAATTGAACGAAAACATCCTGAAACCTTTGATTTAGTTTTTACATTGCGAACATCTCTTTCAGCCTGGTTATTGTCAAAAGGCACTGCAAAGTTATGAATAAACAGACATACCGATTCCTTGAGTTTAATCAGTCTCTCAATCAATGAACGTTCTTTACCTTTCTTACGTTTGCCTCTTTTTATAGGCTCCGTATTATCATGTTGAGGACATTCTATATTGGCATAATCCATGATTTCATCATATTCTCGCTCTAAAGAGCTGATATGAGAGTCTTTTAAACTGATTTGGTTCTGCTCAATTGCTTTTTCTTTAGCAGATTTCATGGTTAAAAGCAGATTGCTCAGTCTTTTTGCCCATATATGAGAAGGATTATTCTCACTTGCTGCAATTAACTCTCGTAGCAGATTAGCACAGCATACAGCGTGACTGATGTTTTCAAATCTCCAATATGATCCCCAGCAGTCATGAACTGCAGTGCCAGTAAAATTGTTGATCACACCATTGTCAGCTATTCCTACCTGACTTTTTTTTGTTGACTGTAAGGTAGGTATACTTCTCATTAGAGGAGTTATGTACCCATTGTGTAGAGACTTCAACTCTGACACCAGTCTCATCGAAATTAACGACTTTAGAGCCTATTAGTAACTCTCTGATTTTTTGCACTACTGGTTTTACCTTAAGTGCACATTTCTCAATCATTGAGCAGATTGTCCTCTCTGAAAGAGTTACATTGAACATGCCATCAATTATGGTTTGGATTCTATCGGTACTTACAGCTCCGAAAGTGCTTAAAAGACCTGATATCGCAGTAAAGCTATCTCCATACTGAATATATCCCCTTACGTTCTCAGAAAGTTCTCCCTTGAGCTTTGACTCTTCACATGGACAGTCTATGGCTTTGACTGCTTGAAGCTCTATGTTCTTAGTATTGATTACTGCTTCTACCACATATCTCTTTTCGGTACATTCAAATACTTGTCCGTTTGCTGAGCATGAGCATAGATATGGACAGGTTTTACATTTTCTGGTAAATGTACATTTACCTCATCAGGTCCATGTCGTAGCTTCATGTTCACTCCTTTATGACCTTTCTGTCCACCTGTCTTTCTTCCAGTCTTCTCTCTTAGACTTCTGTTTTTATTTGCTTTCTTATAGCCATCACTTGATGGTGGTTTTGAGCTGTTGTGTGAATCCATGTTCAGTTGTCGTTGCAGGTCTTTTATGTTTTCCTGCAAGTCTGAAATTGTTTGCTTCAATCCAGAAATAGTTTGTTCCATGTCTGAAATGGTAGCGGTTTGCTTATTATTCTGCTCCATAACTCCTGAGAACATGGCTATCATCATTTTGATGATGGTTGACAACGAGAGCACTAGTACAGATAAATCTGATGGAGCTTTATCTTTTGCTCTTTGCAAATCTGCCCTGCATTCTGTTTTAACTCGTTGAAATCCATTTAATCACCTTAGCTTTTTCTACTGCTGTTATTATACCAACAGCGATTTTTAGCATTAGTGATAGCTCAATTTCAACTTGATGAAACACCTCAAAAAGATCTGTAACGCTCTTTTAAGATCTCTACAGATCGATGACAAGAGAAAATGACAAAACAAAGCCATCTAAAAAGATGCACTCTATAATCGCGTTATATGCGCTTAGAGAGCTTTTGAACAACCTTAAGAAAAAAGCTATTTTGTTAGACTTTGTGAGTTTGTTCACAATGTAAATTTCTAAAGAACTCACTGACTGTAAAAGTCAGTGTAAAAAAGCTTTAATGCTACTCAAAATCTCTTAGGCGGTTCAGAGTAGTTACTATAATTTTATCTCCAAAGGTTCATGTGTTCTTCTCTTTTCTTTTGGAGGTAATTTCATAAAATCACCATATAGATTGTACAAGTATTGATCAATATCTCTAGGGCAAGAATACAAATTTTCTCCGAACTTAATTTTTTCGACAGGAAACATAGTTCTATAATCCATAATTTCATTTCGGATTTTATTTGTTCCTGCAAGATTTGCCGCATACTTCTTAATATTCATATTTTGAGAAGTCATATTTATCTTTAATAATTTCAATATTTGTTTACGAGAAATAAAAATAAAAGGTAGATATAATGCCCAATGAATTATTATTTTTATCAGTGAAGCCTCGTAATAGCTGGATTTACAATAACGAAATCGAAGAGCATGATTTAGTAATTTTATATTACAAATTCGAAATATTGTCTTAAATGATGATCTGCTACTCAAAAAATCAATAGGAAAAATATCTATATATATTCCATTATTCTTATAGAGACCTAAGGAAATTTTCTCCTTAAAAACTGTTCCTAATTTTCTTACTTTAGCAAAAGGACAAAAATAATTTGGTTCATTATTTTCATCTTGCAAAACGAAGTTATCTTCATTTTTTCTTAATATTATTAGCAGTTTTTCATAATCATCTCTTGGCAAACCAATATCAATATCATCATCCCATGGGATAAAACCCTCATGTCTTCTTGCTCCGAGAGCTGTTCCACCTATCAATAAATATTGTAATTTGTTCTTTTCACAAATATCCTTTACATAATCCAATATTCCAATAAGATCTTTTTGTAACTTTTCTAATTTATCTTGTGAATAGTACATTGATATTTCCCTATATTTTATACAAAAACAAGTTTAATAATCTTACTTATATTACCTTGCTTTTGTAATTTTAAAACGCTTATCAACAACTATACTTCCAGCTGATATATTTTTTGAAACTAGCGTTCCAGCCCCTACAACCGATCCTTTACCAATCGTTACTCCATCAAGAATTGTTACATTACTTCCTATCCAACAGTCATCCTCTATTGTTATACCTTTTTGTTTAACCCCTTGACTTTTGATAGACACATTCAAATCAGAAAACACATGATTTTCAGCAAATAGACTACATTTTGGCCCCAGCATAACATTCTTGCCAATAGAGATTTTACCAGAACAGCCTATATAACCATATGGACCTATAGAACTAGATTCACCAATTGTCAAACCAACTCCATAGTCTCCTCCGTAATAACTTGAAGGACGAATCATAACGCCACGACTGATTGTTACTCTATCTCCAAAATTCAATCCTTCAGAACACAAACCATGAATTTCAGAGTAATCTTCAAACTTTACATTTTTTCCGCATGTAATGTGCTTTCCATGTGAAATCTGAACGCATTTTCCAACAAAAATGAATCCATGAACATTTTTTAAGAAAAACCTATAAAATAAACCTCTTAAAAATTTAATAAATGTTCTAAATAGAATTATAATTTTGTCTGACAAGGAAATATTTTGGTTCATATCAGTCCTTTAACGTTTTATTATAAATATTAATGAGTTGTATGTAATTCTCTTGAGGTTTGTACTTTAACTCATAATCCTGTCTAGCGTTGTTTCCCATCTCTGAGATTTTTAAAGGATTATTCCATAATTTAGTTATTGAACGAACAAAAGCCTCAACATCACCTAGGGCAACTTTATAGCCATTTTTTTCATTTTCAATTGCCTCAGAAGAAAAGCCAAGATCAGTTGCAATCAGACATTTACCTAAACTTTCAGTTTCAATTTCAACCATTGAACAGCCTTCATACCATATTGAAGGGAAAACAACGAATTCTGACTTTTTGACAATAGATAAACAAATATCATGTGGAACATAACCTAAAAATAATATATTTTTACGATCACTTGACCATTTTTTGAAAGTTGATGCTAGAGGACCGTCTCCCATTACAACCAAAGGAATGTTTTCAAGTCTATTCCATATATTCATCAAAACCTGAATACCTTTTTCTTCACCAATTCTTCCATAAAATACAACATATCTTTCAGGTAAATTTTCAGAGAACTTTTTATCAATATTATTCGGTAATTCGATATGTTGAACAAAATTGTATTTTTTACTAATTTTATTTTTGTCAAAACCTATTTTTGCTAAAAGCTCAATTTGATTATCATTTAGGCAAATATAATGATCTATTTTTTTATAAAATGTTTTTAATATTCTATGAAAAGTAAAGATTCCGGCAATAATGAAACTTTGAAATTTTGAGTTCTTAAAACAGTTATATTTACACATACGGAAATAGAAACCATCTCCACACTTGTTACATAACTCTTTACCTCTTAAAGATGTAGCACATGGACAAACAAATCTCGTATCATGAAGCGTTGCAACAACTTTTTTACCGCAACTTTTAGCTGCATATAATATTGATGGAGACAATAATGGAAAAAATGTATGGACATGAACAAGATCTGGCTGTTCTTTTAAAATTAAGCTCTTTACTGCTTTATAATTTCCAAAACTCCACAACATTCCAAATGTTGCCAATAATTTTCCATAAATTCCTAAATTATCAAATGAATCATTAGACACAGTGTATGTAATAACTTCATGTCCATTACTTTCTAACAGTTTTTTCTCACTTTTAAAAACTTGATCATCTCCGCTTGCAGATCCTTTTCTATGAAAATTATGAATTACTAATATTTTCACGTTAGTTGCCCTTTTTTGTAAACAATGCTTCATACTGAGAACAAATTTTTTTCCAAGTATATTCTTTTGAAACTCGCATTTTAGCTTTCTTTCCTAGTGAGGATATTTCTTCAAAAGACATAGAATCTGCTTTATCAATCAGACTTGCTAAACTCCCCCCTTCTCGGCTCCAATACAAAGCGCAATCTTGAGCAACTTCCTTATTAAACTCAACGTCAACTAGTAAATTTAAATCGGTACTTCCAAGCGCTTCAATCAATGATGGATTTGTACCACCAACAGTATGACCATGAAAATATGCGTATGCATTCTCACGTATTTTTTTTAGTAATTCTTGATCATAAACTGTACCTACAAACTTAATTCTTTTGTCAGACTTAAAATTCAATTTGCTGTCTAGTTCATTCAAAAATTTGTCGTTAACGTTAGTAATAAGAACAAAATCTTTCTTGCTCTTGCTTTTCATAAACTCCCTAATCATAACTTCAAAAGAATTTTCTGGAACAAATCTTCCTACTACTAAATAATAGTTCTTCTTGGAAGCACCTTTGTCTTCATACCAATTTAAGAGCTTATCGTCATCATCAGATAATTTACTTTGAGAAAGATCAGCTCCGTATGCAATAAAAGTTGTTAACGGATTTCTTCCTTTAATACCTTTTCCATCATAACTTTGGTGAATATACTTTTCGATGTTAATAGAGTCACAAACAACAAGATCACTGTATTTGACCATCATTTGTTCTGAAATTTTCCAGTACTTTCGTATAGGTGCAGACCACTTTGCTCTCATCCATTCATGACCATCAGGATTTAAGAAGACCTTACCGCCTAATTTGTGGATTTTATGGTAAAAAAATCTAGCAAAAGGACCAATACGACAAGCCATGATATAGACGATAGGATGAGAAATGTTATTATGTTTTATATCATTACAACAAGCGTTCAATGCCGCTACATCATAGTAAATTGCTTGGGCTGGACCTATTTGAGGAATATGAATTTTATAACACAGAGCATTATGAAAAATGAATTCATTTTCAGAAATTTTGACTGCATTATCTAACTTACTTTCATCCATGTAGCCTTCACCATTTGCTTTACATGCTACGTGATATTTAATAGTAGGATTATTTTGATGGTACTCTGTAAGTTTATAAACAAATGTTTCATACCCACCATACGCACCTAAAGATTTTGAACCTATCAGGTAAACATGTTGAACCTTATTGTTGTTGAGCATTTTCATACCACTCTGAATCATATACATATTCACTATATTTAATGTCTAACGTACACATAAAAAAAACAAATAAAATACCACGTGAACTGCAAAGCTAATTATCATGACGGAATCAGTTAAAGATAAAAATCTTGACAAATAAAGAACAAATTTGAAGCAAGAAAACTGTACTAAAAATAATTGAGTAACAAAATATTCTTTATAGACAGTAAATAATTACTGAAAGCATTACCAATAAAGAATTCCTTTTAGTTATTTTGCCCCCATACCAAACAGCACAACCTTAATTGTATGGAGAATAATCTTAATATCTAAGGACACCGACCAGTTATTGATATACTCCATATCAAGCTTAACCACTTCATCAAAGTTCTTGATATCACTTCTACCGCTAACCTGCCATAGACCTGTAAGACCAGGTGCCATTGACACACGAGCTTTATGCTTTGGCTCATAGTGATTGTATTCATCTACAGTAGGAGGTCTTGTTCCTACTAAGCTCATATCACCTTTTAGTACATTTAAGAACTGAGGCAACTCATCAATAGATGTCTTTCTAATAAAATGACCTACTTTAGTAATTCTAGGATCATTTTCCATCTTAAACATTAAGCCGTTCATCTCATTTTTAGACATCAGTGATTTTTTTAATTCTTCAGCATCACTTCTCATTGATCTGAACTTGTAACATTTAAAAATTCTACCGTTGCGACCTACTCTGTTCTGAGCAAAGATAACAGGACCTTTTGAATCTAACTTAATTATAGGAGCTAATACTACATACACTAAGCAAAAGATTAAGAATCCAACTAAACCACCGGTGTAGTCCAATAAGTGTTTAGCAAAAACTTTTCTTTTTGATACAAACTTACGACTTACAGAAATGCAGTGCTGATTACCAATCTTACTTACAATGATAAAAGACTTAGGTAAGTAGTCAAACAGCTCAAGATTTATTCTGATATTAACACGTATACCCATTTCCTCAGCTTGAGAGAGTACATCTTTTAACTCTTCGTGCTGCTCAAGATTTACCAAAACGTAAATCTCATCTACATAATTATGGGTAATGTAATCTAGTAAAGCGTGATGGGTGCAAACAGCACATATTCCCCTGATCTTTTTATTGATAGGAGTAATCTCAGGGACTGAAATACCACAAATCTTGCGTCTCCAGTCAAAGTTCTTTAAAAGATCTTTAATTGAGTTTCTGCAGTTAGTCTCAGCTATGACTAAAACTTTACTTGAGAACTTTGAAGTTTTGTATTTTTTAACAATTAAGAACTTAATTACAGTTCTTGTAAGTAGCTCTAATACAAAGAAGTTAACTGAGAAATAAGCAATGATTAAACGCTTTGAATCAGTTAAATTATGTAATAAGAACAGAATTAAGATTAAAAAGATAATAAGTGCACAGGTAAACTGGAAAACAACAAAAACTTCTTTTAAGAAGCTTCTAAAAACAAAGCTTCTGTTTACACCTGTAAAAGCTGTAGAAAACAGATACTCAAAGATAAAAATTAAAAGATATGATCTAAATGAGTATAAGCTCAGTGTAGTTATGGCATTACCATAATAGAAAGTAAAGGCTAAAAAGAGCGACAAGAAAGCTACGACACATCCTGATATAGCAAGGACGTTTCTTATAATCTTTTCTGAACTGTCACGATTCATAACTTACTCTCATTTAAGACTAAACTTGCTCTTTCTGGATTTACCATATTTTAACAAATTTAGCTTTTGTATTTTAAACTATGTACACACACCAAAATACAGCAACTTATATCTATTAGATTACCTAATTGCCAATTATCAAAATCTGCAAATTACCTAACCTAATTGAGATACACCTGTCATCTAATGTCCTGCACACCAATTCGACGGAGACATCTTCTTAAATGACACAGATACTCTCGATATACAGCTATCCTGTATTCTGTTACCTTAATTGTTTAATTTTATTCTTACTTTATCAAAATCATTGAAAAGTATATCTTTGTATACTTTGTACGCTCTGGGGGGGGGTAAAGACAAACTAACGCGATTATTTTCTTAATCTTAATTTATAGTAATTAAAAGGCTCAAAGAAAGCTTATAGAAAAGTAAAGTACTTTTATAAGTTTTATACAGCTACATTTACTTTCTTTTATTTTTCTTTATGCTACATCGCTTTAAGATTAACCGCATCATCTACTTTTCAAAGAATGTGCAATTTTTAATATTCTTAAAGAAATTTCTTAAAAAAAATCTTCAAAGCTTTTACTTTGATGAATGTAGTTCTTTTATGATGCATTAAATCCATTAAGTTCTACACAAAAGTCAATTACTTTGAATTATAGTAGCCTTTTTATGAGTTTTTTTTGCGTCAATATTTTTATTCGATTTACATCCTGTGAGCACATTATACATTTACATCATAGTATTTGCACCTAAAAAATTTGCATAGTTAATTTTATGAAAAATTAAGTTATACGTTTTTTTAGGTTTCACCTTTTTTAAAGGAACTTTGTCTTCTTTTTCAAAAGAACTTTTCTCTGTTTTTTTTAAGAAACTTTCCTCTATAAGCGTCAATTCACCCTCTTTTCAAGGATGTCACTTTTAAAGACTGTTCTTCCTTTTCTAGCGGGAAACCACTTTCTTCAAAGACACTCTTTTCTCCAAAGGCAACCAACTGCTTTAAAGGCGACATCTTTCTTCAAGGACAACTTTTTTTCAAAGAAAAGCTCTTTCTTTAAAGACCTTCCATACCTTCAAAATAAAGATACATCCCGATTTTAGGTGCAAAATATTAGGATGTAATCTAATATGCTCTATGCGTAAACAATCCCCAGTACATCTAACTTATAAGTTTTTAAAGACTCAAACTCGTTTACACATTTCTCCAGAACTGATATATCAAGTTTTTCACAAACTATGGCTGCATCACATTCAGAGATTTGCTTTACGTTATAGTCCTTTAAAACCTTAACATTTATCCCCTTTGCATTCATTACTGTTTCAATAATTGATACGGCATTGTCAATTTCTTTCTTCTCAAGAGTTGAAACAATGGCAATGCTCTTCTTATCTTTAGATAAAAGCTCTAAAGATTCTTTTAACTTTTCAAGTTCATCAGGATCTTCTTTTGAAAATGATGCTTCATGTAATACCGCAATATTCTCAAATTTAAAAATATCCTTTAAGTAATCTTTTGAGTTTAAGCGTCCACTAAAGAGATACTTCATGCCAAAGATTACAATACTGATAAATAAGCCAAAGGCAAAACCTGCAGCTGCAAAAACAACCAACTTTTTAGCTTTGTAAGCCTCTAGTGTTACTAATTTGTCATCCTCTGGAGGTACTGGCAACACTGTATTACTAATCTGATTTCTCTTAGCATCAATTGCCTTTTCATCATTAGTTACTGCTGAGTCTTTATCCTCTTTAAACTTAATTAAGCTTGGGTTATAGGTGTTCTCAAAAGAGATCTGCTTAGTTCTGATTACATACTCACTGTTGAAGAACTCAGTAAATTCTTTATCAAAGATCTCTTTTACTTTTTCTAATGAAGTTACAGTATCCTTTGAATCACCTTTTAAAGAAATTACAAATGAGTAGCTGTCAACTGCATTAAAGCCTACCAATTCGTATACAGGCTCTTTGGTGTACTCAAGCTTTAAGCCTAAAGCATCAGCAAATAAGCTAAGGTACTTTTGAGTAAACAGTAAGTTATTAGCAAACTTAACTACAGTCGACTCGTTCTCTAGCTGATCAGCAGAATTAGCATTAGCATCATTACCCTTGTTTTCTAATACTCTTCTAACAGTGGCTACATTGGTCTTGGTAGACTTTGCATTCTTTTCACGAATATTGTAGTAAAAGTCTGCTTCCCAGTATGAAGCAGGATCTAAACCATAGAGTTTAGATTTTTCTAAATACTCATGTTTACCCTTAAGACCATTTTCAAGGACTTTAATTTCTGAAGCTAAAACCTTCTTAACATTTCTAGCATCACTGATCTTAGTCTGGTATTCAGATTGCTGAGCCTCAAAATCCTCAGCATACAGACGGTAACTTACCTTTTCTTTTTTCTTAACAATCTTACCATCAGGCTCTTTTACTACACGTTCAATAGTAAAAAGCTTATCAACATCCTCTAATGGAGTTGATGAGAATTCAAAACGACAGAATTTATAAGCACAAGCTAAAGCAGCAAATACAATTCCGGTTATAAGAAGGATCTTGTACTTTGACAATATAAATCTAAATAGACGAACTAAATCAATTTCTGCTTCTGTATTTTGTTCATTCATGGTTCAAGACCCCTGAATTCCTTTTACTTATCAATTAAATTTGCTTAAAACTAAAAATGATTTAATTCTCTAAACTCATTTTCTAAACTTAAAAGTAACTTAAAGTTGTAGACTACTTTTTAAGACAACTTGTTTTTTAAGATATCAATTTTCAAGATACCTTATTTTCCCACATAGTCTTTTAAGACATTTTAAGACTTAAAGATCTCTTAAAATTAAAAGACTAATAAAGACAAACGTCTTTAAAGTCTTTTAAAGAGCTCCTCTACAAAATCCTTAAAAAACTCTGTTTACAATACCTAACACTGCCCGGAAAACATCTGCATGAAATCATGAAAAAAAGTAAAATACCGCAGTGTCTTATCAGTACATGTGAGCACATAAAAGCACATGTACCATGTATTAAGTAAAACTCCTGCGATACAGAAGTTTTACAAAACAAGTATCAATAAAAAATATCTAAAGTTTTTTTCAAGATTTACTGCATGCTTTATTGCACAAACTACAAGGCTTTATGCCTTTATGAGATAAAGTCATGTTGTCACTAAATCTTGAGCTGAAATTGAGTTTTACCTGCCTAAAATACAGGCATCAACATTCATAGCTTCATTACGTCACTTTTAAGAGCTTTAAAAAGTTTAAAGATCTTTAAGCAAATATATTTATCTGAGATTACTTATCTGATTTTTAAATTTAAGCAAACTAAAGTTGCAAACTCTGATGCATAAATTGAAGCTTAAGCTTTAAGTTACCAACGAAAGCTACACCTCAGTAAATGCTCACAGAGCACACTTAAAAATAAAAATCCAAATTTTTCATTTTTATTTTCAATTCATCTCCTGCTACAAGTAATAATCCTTCAGCAACAAAATGAATATTAGGCATTTTGTCACAGATTAGAAAAAAAAAAAGACTAATCTTTATTTTATGCTAATCTATAGTCACTTAAAAATCACTCAATCCTTATTTAACAAAGGATTGAAGCTCTTTAAAAAGAATTACGACAAATGAGAATTTTAAACTTCTTAAAATTGGGGCTTTTTCCTGTTTTTATGAAAGCAAAGCTACTTTTAGATAAACAAGTTATAGATATAGTATGCGGATCGAGAAACAAACATGAGCTCTTGCCTAACAGTCAGAAGACAGACTAACTGTACAATAACCGTAATTTAGGATTTTGTTTTTTCTATGCTTTGGCATGGTCCCGCCCTTATCTTTTAATTTGAGATCTCTTGGTAAGTAGTGATGAACCGCTATTGAGGCCAACTGATGACTTTTTGTTCAGCTCCTGGCTATATTAAGTTTTCAATAGTGAGCATTTTGTGAATATCCAGGTTCACTTCACGGTCTCTTAAGTGGGCTTTTGTTTACCACAAATTAAGATGCTTGAGATCCATTGATCTGATTATGTTTTTTCAATAATGCACAGTGGGTCTTGAATGCATAGACATCCATAGTATGCTCATTTTAATTTTGGGAATCCAGTGTAACTGTCAGCAGGTGGTAAGTAAGATCCTAAATAGTATTCAGGATACGTTCTGTACATTGTTAACCATGGTTATGCTTCTTATAAAGTTCTTATATATTCTAAGAATTCATTAAGAGGTATCAACACTAAAAGCTGCTGTGCATTTTATGGATATTGTAGTGTGCAAAAATTGGATTTACAAAGTGGGCATTAGTGAATACTGAGTGGGCATTTACAGTTATTTGCTTGTCATGCCCTATTTACTTGATTGCTATCTCTTAAATGAACCAATGATCCATTGCTATTAGTAGATCAAAGGCTATTTACTGTATCTATGGCTACTACTATGATAACTTCATCATAAGCAATCATAGTCTTATTGCACACTAGCTCATGCTGTAAAGATGCCTTTCTTGTTTTTAAGACTCTTAAGATACTTTTTATTAAATCTTATTAAGTCTCTTAAATTTATAAGACTCTTAAATTCCCCTTTCCAAAGTGATCTTTTAAATTTCATTTGTTAAAAGTTACATTTACTTTCAGAGGTTTGGTGGATCTTATTTCTGGGAGTTTTTGTAATTTCCTCAAAGAGAGGAAACGAATTACGGTCGTTTGTCCATGAATGGCCGTAATTCCCCTTATCAGAAGATCTAAAGATCTCCTGAAAAGTCATCTAAACAAACTTGTATATAGAGAGAACTTCATATATGAATAAGATATACAAAGTAGTATGGAACAATACCTTACAATGCTATACAGTTGTAAGTGTGCTTGCTAAATCTCATACTAAAAACAATGTTTCAAAAGTTGTAAAAGCTACAGTTTTATCATCACTTTTAGCTGTAACATCAAGCACTTACGCTGCACAGGGGGGGGTATCAGTAAATAACACCACTATAAACATCGATAATGAGGCTGTTTACAATAACACAAGTGTTGGAGTTTACAATCAGGGAACTCTAAACTTTGGTGATAATCTTAAATTGAGCTCTGATACAGAACCTACATCAGGCATCTTCGTTAACAATCAAAGCACCTTAAATGTAAAAGGTAACTTATCAGATACTAACACCTATCTTTCAACAGAAAACTCTAAAGTCAACGTAAATAAAGATCTAAAGTTAGACGGTAAAACTGAAACTATTTTTGGTATTTTTAATGGCTCAGATATTAAAGTTGATGGAAATGCATCAGTATCCGATCTTGTCCGTTTTACTGCAGATAGAGATTCATCTATTGAGATAGGTAAAGATCTTAACCTAAACTCAACTCTTTCTGACGCATCAAATTCTTTGAGAGAATCCGTAGGTATTTACAATAACTCACATATGACTGTAGGCGGAGATGTAAATGTCTTAGGTGACAGTCTTATCAAATCAGACGGTGATGCTTCAATTGTAATTGGTGGTGATCTTAACGTAAAAGTTGATTCTCACAGAAATGAAATTGTTGGTATTTACAATAACGGATCAATTAAAGTAAATGGCAATCTTACTGCAGACAGAGACAACGAATATGTAGAAACATCAGATATCAATTTAGGTACAAATGCAAAGCTTGATGTTACTGGTAATGCATAATTTAAAGGCAATACGCATCTTGCCATTTGGGATAATTCAGAAGCCAGCATTGGTGGTAATTTAAAGATGTCTGGTGTTACCAACGATGGAAGCATTGTTTACAACAATGTTAATGGAAATTCATCTTTAAACGTTGCAGGTGATGTTAACCTCTCAGGAACCAACAACATACATGCTTTCGATAATTCAGAATTAAATTTTGAAAAAGATCTTAATATTGAATCTACTGAAGTTAGAGATATTTTCTGTGTATCTGAAGGCGCTGTAGGTAATATCAAGGGTGATATGCATGTCACCGGCACCACAGAAGATGGTCACCAAAACTACTACGATATGAGAAACTCAGGTACTTTAAATGTAGCTGGTAATGTTTCTTTTGAAGGCACTAATAATCTTCACGTATTTGATAAATCAGAGTTGAACGTCGGCAAAAATGCTACCTTTAATGAAGGAGAGTTCTCTGTAACTGATAATTCAAATGCAAAAATTGACGGTGATTTAACCTTAAATCATGTTGCTGATACCAATATCTGGAATAAAGCATCTGAAGGTTCTTCTATCACTGTAGGTGGCAATCTAAGCCTATCAGGTCTTTACAAGGAAGGCACTGGTGATTTCACTACTTCAGCAGGTGCTGATGAGTACCACCGTAACAGATTGTTTGCTAATGGTGAAGGTTCTTCAATAAATGTAAAAGGCAACACTACTGTAGCAAATAATGCTGAGTTGATTGCTGAAACATATTCAAATCCTATTGACAGTCCTGATCATGAAAAGTACATCGACAAGACTACCTTTAAAGATTTGGGTAGAGCTACTTTTGAAGGTGATGTTAATTTAAGCACCAATGCTAAATTAGGCGCTTATAACGCAGGCGAAGTTGCTGTTGAAGGTAATGTAAATGCCGAGTCTGGTGGTAATGTTCAGGCATGGGATTCAGACTCAACTTTAACCATTAAAGGTGATGCTAAGTTTACAGGCTCTGATTCAAGAATTCAGGCAGGTAGAACAGCCTCTATTGCAATTTTAGGCAATACCTCTCTTCAGGATGGCTCAATCGAACTTTATGACAAAGGTAGCTTAAATATCGACAAAATCTTACCTCTCACAATGGTGAAATTGTAGCTACAAAGAACAGCAAAATTAACGTTGGTGGTGATCTAAACGTTTCTCAAGACAAGGACGAGAATGTTTGGAATAAGATTGAAGATGGTTCTTCTGTCACCGTAGGAGGCAATTTAAGCTTATCAGGCCTGTACAAAGAAGGCACAGGTGATTTTTCAACTTCAGCAGGTGCTGATGAATATCTCCGTAATAGATTCTTTGCCTCAGGAGAAGGTTCTTCAATAAATGTAAAAGGCAACACTACTGTATCAAATAATGCTGAGTTGTTTGCTCAAACGTACTCAAATCCTATTGGCAATCCAGATTACGAAAAATACATCGACAAGACTACCTTTAAAGATTTAGGTAGAGCTACTTTTGAAGGTGATGTTAATTTAAGCACCAATGCTAGATTAGGATCATACAACGCAGGTGTTGTTACAGTTGAAGGTAATGTAAATGCCGAGTCTGGTGGTAATCTTCAAGCATGGGATTCTGATGCTACCTTAACCGTTAAAGGTGAAGCTAAGTTCACAGGCTCTGATTAAAGAATTCAGGCAGGGAGAACAGCCTCTATTGCAATTTTAGGCAATACCTCTCTTCAGGATGGCTCAATTGAACTTTATAACAAAGGCTCATTAAGTGTTGGTGGTAACGCATCAATTACTGGAGCTGGCTCAATCATTGCTAATGGCAACTCCACTTTAAATGTTGGTAAAGATTTAACCATTAATGAAAGCAGATTCGAAGTAAACGGTAATTCAACTGCCTCCATTGATGGTAATCTAAATTTAACTCACGTAGAAGATACCAATGTTTGGAACCAGGTTAACGGAAACTCTTCATTAACAGTAAATGGTGATCTTAATATGAAAGGTCACTACATGCCTGGATTCTATACCGAAGATAATGATATAAAATTCTTTAGAAATGACTTCATTATTAACGGAGAAAATGGTGGAGCATCTGCAGCTCTGATAAAGGGTGATGTCAACTTAACAGACAATTCTCACTTTATGACCCAAACTTATGGTCATTCTCAAACAGATCACACCACTTACCGCCCAAGAGACGACTTTGAAAAATTATCTTCTACCACCATTGAAGGCAATGTAACAGTTGATAGAAACTCAAAATTAGGAGCATATTCAGCATCTGATACTTTCATTGAAGGCAATGTTACTGCAACAAACGGTGGTACTATTACAGCTTGGAACTCTGATGCATATTTAGGTATTAATGGTGATGTTTCAGTAACTGACAAGAATTCAGGAATTAGTGCAGGCAGTACAGCTAACATTGATATTGGCGGTAAGCTTACAGCTAAAAACGGTGCTGATGTCTATATTGGCGAAGAGGCTACCCTATCTGTTGCTAAGAAGTTCTTAGTAGATAATGCTACCTTAGAGGTTCATGGTGGTCAGTTATTACTTTCAGGAGAGGACTCTGTATTAGACTTAACTAATAACGGTGTACTAAAGACTGATGAAGCTGGTTCTATTTCTATTGAGAAAGGTGCATCAGTTGAATCATTAAAAGAGACTTTACTCTCTGCTGATACAAAGACCACAGCAGCAGGTGTTGCTCAAAAGACCTTTGAAGCTGATGCTCTATCAAAAGTTCACTTAACCAATTTAGGTGAAGTTTCTTTAGATGAAGCTGAACGCTTACATGGAGTTCTATTTAATTCAGAGACAGGTATTCTTGATCTTAAGATTAACTTAGATACTGATGAGAACGGTAATGCAAGCTTTACTGATGCTATAAAGGTAGCTGGAACTACTGCAGCACAGGACAAGACTATCGCTGATGTCGATACCTCTGATAAGAAATTATCTGACTTAACCTCATCAGATCTTTCATGGGGCAGTGCTTCTCTAAAGGATGGACAGACAGACTTAGACCTAGGTTCAGGCAATCTAGTTTTAAACAATCCTGAGGCTAATAACGGTTCATTCGTATCAACTGCTGATGGTACAACTGGTAACATTACCATGGACAAGGGTGCAAATCTTGCACTAAACGGTAATGGTTCATTGGTAATGTTAATACCACAGAGAACGGTACTGGTGATATCTTAATCGGTAATGATAAGTTAGGCTCAGTAACTGCTAATAACCTTGGCTCTGAGGACAAAGCCTTTAGCTCTGTATCTGTAGGTGCTGACTCTAGTGTTACTGTAAAGAACATCTTAAATGCAACTAAAGTTGCTTTAGAGAAAAAGGCTGAGGTAATTGCATCTGTAATTAACTCTCCTGAGTTAAAAGCAATTGGTGATGACATTAAGATTAAAGCTGAAAACTCTGTATTAGGTGGTTTACTCTCAGGTAATAACTCAACCTTAGAGTCTAAGACTTTAGAGTTAGCTGATAACTTTAATGTATTAGGTGGAGCTAAGGTAAAGGCAAAGAACTTATCTTTAAAGGGTAAGATGCTGTTTGCCGACCCTGACTGGAACTCTAATGCATCTTTAGTAGTTGCTAATAACCTTTCAGGTGACAATGGTAATGTTCTAGACGGTGCTTTAGTTGCAGGTCAGAACTCATTAGTAGCTGTAAGTGACACTTTAGATGAGAACAGTGCAGCAGTTCTTGCTAAATCTACATTATCAGAAAACGGTACTACCGCTTTAGGTTATGTAGGTAAAGACATCACTGTAGCAGCTAATGGCTCTATTACCATTGACGGCAGTCTAACCTCAGCTCCTGCTACTGTAGAGGACAATACAGTAACTGTAGCTGATAAGAGTGCTTTAGTACTTGCTAACAACTCAAAGGTAAGCTTTGAAAGTGCTGATGGTAAGGTAACTAACAACGGTACTATCGTAGTAAGTTCTGATACCTTAGCTAATAACTCAAAGATTACAGCTTTTGAAGGTGAGAATGTAACTGTTGAAGGTAACGGTTCATTTGATGTTTCATCTGCCCTCTTTAGTGCAAACTCAAATGGTGATGGTACCTTGACTGTAAACTATGATGAGAACAAAGCTAACAGTGCTTTATATGGTACTGAAGCTAATGTAGCTCAGTCTATCAAACAAGCTGTAGTCTCAGGTGTTGCTGTAAACAAAGGCACTATCTTAGGTGATTTGGTAAATGCTGGTAACTCAGCTAATACTAAAGACACCTTAAGTCAGTTAACTAGACTTGGTACCTTAGCAGGCTCTGTTGCTAATGCAAAACTTGCAACAGATACTACAGCTAATGCTATTGACTCACGTCTAGGCTCATCTGGTGTTAAGACTAATACTCAGGCTACAGCACAGAGCAACAAACTTACTGTCTGGGTTCAGCCTGTCTTCTCAAGACAGTCTTCAAGCTCTCTTGATGCAGGAAATACTGAGTATGGTATTAAGACTAACCTTCGTGGTGGTGTAGCAGGTCTTGATGTTACCTTGTCTGATAACTTTGTACAGGGTGCTGCTATTACTGTAGGTTCTGGTAACTCATCTTCTAAGAACATTAAGAGTGTATCTGGTGACTTTGATTACTATGGCTTTAACCTCTATGGTGCCTATGTAAACGATGCTCTAAAGCTCTCTTATGACTTAGGTTATACCAAGGTATCTAATGATGCTACTGCCTACAACTCTTTAGGTAAGTTCACATCTGATATCGATACTAAGGTATTTACCTTAGGTATTAAGGGTGCTTACACCTTTAACACCTCAGTTATGGATATCACTCCTCACTTAGGTGTTCGTTATGCAAAATATGACTCTGATGACTATACTGCTTCATCAGGTATCTACTCTGTAAATAACGAAGGTGTTTCAAGCTCACTTGTATCCTTCCCTGTTGGTGTGTCTTTCTCTAAAGATATATCTCTGTCATCTTGGACTGTTGTCCCTACAGTTAACCTAGAGGTTATTCCTGTAACCGGTGACAAGGATGTGGATACCAAGTCAGCATTTGACGGTGTTGTAACTTCTGTTAATACCAAACTCCATGACGGTATCAACTACTCTACCTTCGTAGGTCTTGATGCCCTTTATGGTGAGAACTTCTCATTGGGTATTAACTACAACTACACTGGCTCTAAGAATGTTGATGACCACAGTGTTAATGCATCTCTACGTTATACATTCTAACTGTTAAAGCTTCTAAGAGAAGCTAAACTAACCTTTGGTTAGTCTTAACAGGTAAATTAGAATGTTAACCTAGTCAACAAAAGCCCTTGAGATTTCTCAGGGGCTTTTGTTTTCAGTGAGGATCTTTGTAAAGTAAAAGATGAATCAGATCTATCAAATTTTTCGATAATATAGAAGATCGCTCCTAGCTTGCACAGAGCTGAAGATAAAGATCCTGCTCAGATAAAATTAAAGATCCTGCAGATCTCTAAGATCTCGAAGATCTGAAGATACTACCTATAACTTATAAAACTGCATATAGTAAATTTGAGTTATCTAAAATTCAAAAACTTTAGTATCAGAGGTTGAAGTTGAGCACAAAACGAACAAGCAGGAGGAGATTAAAGATAGAAGGCAGATGCCCGCCCCTTGATTTACAATCCTTATTGCTTAGCTATTTATGAAATTCCTCTATTAAGCAAGTGTGTTGCTTGGTTTTAGAATCATAGTTAATGCCGATTAAAAGAATATTATCGGTGTACTCTTTTACTCTTGAAACGTAGTCACGCTCTTTTATCTGCTCAAGAGCTACCTTTGAACTTGCATCCTTTTTAAGTTCAATAATTAAAGCAGGCTTACTTTTAGAATTAGCTGAAATTGGCAGATAGACAATATCAGCAAAACCTTTTCCTGTTGGAAACTCATTTAATGGAGCCAGGTAGTAGCTTTCAGTTGCTAGGTATGCCATCAGGACGACATAGCGTAAAGCACTTTCATTGTTGTACTCAAGTGCTGGTACTTTATCCTCATGTATTTTAGAAAGCAGATTGGCTACAGTTTCTGCATCTTTATTGTAAGTAGCTACCACAACCTGTTCTGAAAGCTTTAAAGCACTTTCATATTGAGTCCAGTGATTTTCTTTTACAGAATTTAAAAGCTCAAGTCTAGTTTCCTCATTAGGAACATAGATAATGCCTTCCTCTAGATTACAACCTAGATATCCTAAATGAACCAGATAAATATAGATTGCTACTTTATTTTTAAAATTAAGATCTGCTGTATTGTAACTTTTAATCTCTGGTAGAGGAATTGAAATGGTATCACCAGAACACAGTTTAATGATATCGTCTTTAAGTCCTTCAAAATTCAGATTGATAGCTTCTTTTACAAGACCATAGGCAGATGTATTTGACCAGTAACTTTCAAAAGTTCTGTGATTGATAAGCTCAATGATAGAATTTGGATTATAAAGCTCATACCCACCTATTTTATAGCCGTCGTACCAGAACTTGGTGGTCTCAAAATCAAGTCGGTATTTTTCACACAGTGTCTTTACTTCGTCTTCTGTAAAACCATAGTAATTAGCGTACATGCCTGGATTTAAGATAGTATATTCACTAAAGTTATTTAGTGCTGACTGAGTGTTGTATCTTGCAATAGGTAGAATACCGGTCATGTAAACCAATTCTGCCAAACTCTGCCTGCTTCTATCCTTAAACAAAGCTCTTAAAAGTTCAATAAAATCCTCTTGCAGTTTTTTGTTATCTGGATACTGTCTAAACACAAAATCCCATTCGTCAATAATAAAGACAAATCTCTTTTTTAATGAAGAAATGGCTTCTGGCAAGGAATAACTCTTATCTTTTTCAAGGCGGTCTGGATAGGTTTCTTTCAATTCTGAGACAACTTCAGAATTCAAATTCTCAAGATAGTTAGCTCCATTACCTTTGTTATCTGCAAATTCCATCATATCCAAATAGATCACGTCATGCTGATTTAAGTGCATATCAAAATCTGGTAATGAGGATATTTTTAGATCAGAGAAGAGCTCCTTTGAATCACATCCTTTTGAATAATAGGCATTGAGCATATCAAGTGTGACGCTCTTTCCAAATCGTCTTGGTCGTGTCACACATATAAAACGTTTTTGCCCGTTAACGAAGCGGTTGGTTAACGATATAATCTCTGATTTATCAACGTAATCTCCATTTTTTTCCATTTGAAAACTAACGTTATCAACGTTAACGAACATAAAGTCCTCTCTTGTATTAACAAGCTCATTCATGATTTTGCATCTCCTTTATTATAGCAATTTAAATAAGATGCTCATACTCTCATGACTTTTGAAAAAAATGTCTTTTTACTGGCATAAAATGCAATTTTAAAATCAATTTTTGCAATTTTCTTGTAGAAAGAAAATTTAAAACGAAGTTTTCAAAAAACTTTACAAAAGTCAGTGACGTGTTCCTTTGAGCAATAGACCGTTGCCAGACTGAGTTTAGACAAGTTTTGAATTTAAAAGGTTGATTTACAATTGCACAATTTATGTTGAGAGTATCAGTGCCTATTATGATGGCTTTGACGATGATTTATTGCTTTAAGAGAGCATTTACCATCAACTTACCAAATCGCAGCTATGATTTACGATCAATCAAAAGCTAAAGAAAATCACTGCAACTTACTTACAAGATCTTCTAGTTATACCATTCTCTTCTTATAAGATCTTTGCTGATGGAAGTTTTATTAAATGTGATTTAATAGCTGTTCAAGGATATTATCCTATGAACAGCTATCGATTATGACTCTTAGATAATCCTGTTATCTAAGAATGGTGGAGTTGATAATTAAGCTAAGGCTAAACCTAGCAGATTTACATTAAAGCCTTTTAAGACCTCAAGGTTATCTAAAGCCTTATTTAAATCTGAAACATCAAGCTTTTCAACTACAATCGCACCATCACAATTAGTGATTTCAGACATAGTCTCATCAGTAATTACTTTAACTTCAACATTGTGATTAATAGCCACATCACGGATGATTGATACGGTGTCTTCAATGGTGTTTTCAGCTAAGGATGATGACACAGCAATAGTTTTAGTGCCTTGCACTAAAATTTTTACAAGTTCAGTAAACTTGTATTTTTCAGCAGTTGATACCTGTGAGTAGCTACTCTCATGCAGACAACCTAATAATCTTAAGTTGTAAAGATCTTTTAAGTAGTTCTTATCTCTTAGTTTGCCTTCAAAGAGGTATATACCACCATACACGCATGATGATATGAAGATACCACCAAAGAGACCTGCTAAGATAAAGATGATGTACTTTTGAATCTTATATGAGGACAACTCAATTAACTTATCCTCTAAAGGCACAGGTTGCACTAAAGCTGAAATAGCATCATTCTTTTGAGTAATCTGTGCCTGTAAAGAGGTGATTAACAGATCTTCAGAGTTCTTTAAGTTCTGAATATCATCACCATTTACAACACCTGATGATACTTTCTTAGACTTGATGATGAACTGATCTCCCATTTCTTCTTTTAACTCGGTTACAAGTTTTGAAACAAAACCTTCTAATAAAGCCAAATTCTTTTCATTATTTGCCTTTACGGTAATATCAATTGTTCTACCGTCATCAGAATTAAGCTTAATTAACTCACTTACAGCTTTTAGTGACTGCTTATGAGCAATACCTAACTGAGATGATAGCTCGTCTAATTCAGATTGTGAGCTTACAAGCTTTGAAGCTAAACTGATTACCTTTGACTCAGCTGTATTAGAGTTGATTGAAGAGTTATTATTACCCTGTGTACTGCTTACATTTGCAGGAACACTTAAAACTGAACTTGAACCGCTCTTATTACGCTCTTGGATATCAATGAAGTACTCAGATTCATAGTATTCATCAGTATCTAAGGTATATAAAAGTGAGTTCTCAGTATACTCAGTTTCAGTTGAGAGACTTCTCTCAAGACCTTTAATTTCATTTAAGATTGACTTCTTCTGATTCTCATTAGCAGCTTTCTTATTCTCGTAACCGCTTAATCTTGATTCATAATCTTCTTTATAAAGCTCGTAGCTTACCTTAACTTTTTGCTTTACTACCCTGCCATCTGGCTGCTTTTCTAATCTTTCAATATCAAATAGTTTATTTATCTGAGCTAATGGTACTTTTGAATAGTTAAACCCATAGAACTTGTACGAGAAAGCTAAAACAGACAGTATCACCCCTGATACAAGCAAAACTTTCCATTTAGAGAGGATAAATTTGAATAGTCGAACAAGATCGATCTCGATCTCTGTATTTTGAGCATCCATGAACACAACTCCATTTTGGATGGATTATATATTTATATATAGAGATACACTGCAAAATACAATGAGTTCATGATAATTGTGGATCTTTGCAATTAGGCTTAAAAAATATCTTTTAAAGTAAGCTTAACTAAGCTTAATTAAATCTTGTGTTGACAAGCTTTCAATTGAACTTGTAACAGTAAAAGACGCTTTAAAACCAAAAGCTGTCATGTTCTACATGTATTAATACAGTTATCGTAAAAATCTGAGTGGTCTTATTTTACAAAATATCATGATTCCAGTCACGGACTAATTTTAATTATATTGACGACTTTTATAGCTACAGATGTTGAAAGAATAAGTAAAATATCAGCGTCGACTATCAATAGGTGACCTATCATCGTTCACCACCTATTACGTCGCATAAAAGGATAAAATACTTAGTCGTAGTAGCTAAAAATAACCTCAGCTTTGTTAAGAGATATACTATTAAGGTACAATCTGATATTCGGTAAAAGCTCTTACCTTAGGATCTGCATTAAAGACCGCTGCTATTCTCAAAATCTCTGCTTTCTTAGGCTCTGTATTACCATAGTCACGCGCTTTAATCTGTTCTACAGCCTCACTAAGCTTTGTCTTTGCCTCAGTCTCGTTTTGAGCATACTTCAACTCAATGACAATGCGTCTGTTTTTAGTTTCTATAATTAAATCTGCTCTTCCTTTTGAAGAGTGACTTTCAGTTGTTGTTTCAATACCTGCACCTATTAAGAATAGGTATAGATAGTTCTGAACCACTGATTCACAGTTAATAGAAAAATGATCATAAGAGACTGAATTTATAACTGAGTTGAATCTGTCTATGATATCTTCAATCTCACCTGCATCTAATAGGTCTCTTACACCTTTAGCTAAAGCATAGATCCCCTCTTTATAAAAGTTGATGGCAAGTAATCTGTTTAAGGCTTTATAGATTTCACCGTTTGGAATACCTAAATCTACTGTAAGATCACCACTTTTTAGTGCTGAACGTAAGGTTAAGTAGCCAGTCTGGCACATCAGTACATTCTGATTGATAGTAGTTAAAGCTGTTGGATTAAAAAAATCGTTAACGGGAATTGTTATAGGATTTTCTTTATTTAAATAGTCAAAAGCATTTAGCTCATGAGTTTTTAAATAGTTAACTAAGATAGATGGCAAACCTCCGTTGTCGTACCAATATTCATCGAAAAATACAAGTTTATTTTCTACAATGCTTTGAAAGAAACTATTTACAGACCATGTACTGAATACTTTCTTTTTATAGAATTCATCAAAGCAGTAGCCATCATAGTTCTTGGCAAGTCTATCTAACAAAGATTCAATCTGAGCTTCGGTTACGTTATCTACAGTGCAGTTATTCTCATAGGATGCTGCAAGCTTTAAATAATCGATGTAGTACTTTTTAATCTCGTCTCGAGTAAAGCCTATCATTTGAGAATATGCACTTGCATTGGTAATATCTCTGATATCAGACCCCACTGAAAAGATTGATACGTCTTTTAATCTGGTAACTCCTGTTATTCCTAAAAACTTAATGGCAAACTTATCTTTGATGTTGGCATAAAAGCTTTTGATTTTTTCTTGAAATTGCTTATATAGAGTTTCATTATTGATGTTTGCTGTCATCTGACAGTCATACTCATCAATTAAGATGACTATCTGTCTTCCTTCTAATCTTAATTGCTCCAAAAGATGGTCAATGGAGTCTTCAGCTTCTTTCTTCTCTTTATAGGTGGTTACATCATTAAGTTCTGCAAATTCGGTGATTTTTGAATTAAGTTTATTATTAAATTTCTCTAATGAATTTTTATCAAAATTTAAAAAGTTCAGTCTTAATACAGGATAGGTAGGCTCTGTCCACTTGTCATAAATCCTGGTACCTTTAAAGTAAGGCTCTACACCTGTTTCAAATAAAGTTGCTATGGTATCTAACGTAAGAGACTTACCAAAACGACGTGGACGGGAGATAAAAACTCTTTCAAGCTTTACAATGTCACTAATATACTTCGTTTTATCTATATAAATGTAATTATTTAGATAAAAGTTTATAAATGAGCCTGTTGAACTGATATTTTTCATATCTATTTTCTCCTATTCCTACTAAAGATTATACAGTGAAAGTTGATTTTCTAAAAAGAAAACTCAAGTTTTTAGAGCCAAAATGCTGTTTGAGAATACTTCCAATCTATTGCTGGTTAAGATTTTCGCACCGTAAAAATTTCGCAACGAATAGGTATTTGGGCACATTTAATAATTTTAATTGCAATAAAAGCATAGCAATGTAGTTTTGCCCAGAGATTGATCTGATAAAAATATAAATATTTTAACTTGGCCTTTTTAAGACTTGAATGTTTTAAGACTTGAATGGTGCTGTCCGCGATAGTCTACCCATAAAAGCTTATCGACATTGTTGATAAACTTATAAATCCAACAGCACCATTGATAATATGAGCATATGTAAGAATAAGCTAAAGAGAGAAACAGTAAAACTACTCTTTAGTTATTTTTTCAACAACATCTTTAGATGTTGTTTCAACTGATAACAAATCTGAATCTGATTTATCATCTAAAGAAGATGTATTCTCAGTCTCAGTGTGATGTGCTTTAGAGAACTGTGATCTGTAAAGTACAGCATAAGCACCATTTTTCTCTAACAGCTCATTATGTGTCCCCTCTTCAACAACCTGACCGTCATTGATAACTAAGATCTTATCGGCATCCATAACAGTTGAAAGTCTGTGAGCAATCACTATGGTAGTTCTGCCTTCCATAAGCTTATCTAATGCTCTTTGAACCACTTTCTCTGACTTATTATCAAGAGCAGAGGTAGCCTCATCTAAGATTACGATTGGCGCATTTTTTAAAATTGCTCTTGCAATAGCTAAACGCTGCTTTTGACCACCAGATAAAAGTAAACCACGTTCACCGATTACAGTATCAATACCATTTGGCAATTTCTGTACAAACTCATCAAGATATGCACTCTTGATAGCACGGTTAATCTCCTCATCGGTAGCATCAGCTTTACCATACATTAAGTTTTGTCTTACTGTACCATCAAAGAGGAAGTTGTCCTGGAACACCATAGAGATCTTGTCTCTTAAAGATGATAAGGTAAATTCTGTAATATCAGTTCCGTCAATTGTGATGTTGCCTGAATCTAATTCATATAATCTTGGAATCAAAGAGCATACTGTTGACTTACCACCGCCAGAGTTACCTACTAAGGCTACTTTCTTACCTACCGGAACTGATAAGTTCACATCCTTTAAGATCATTCTCTGACCGTCATAGGAGAAGTTTACATGGTTAAACTTAATCTCTTTTGATATAACTTTAAGTTCTTTTTTACCCTCTCCATCATTTGCTTCAAATGAAGGTGCATCTAAGATCACATAGATACGCTCTAATGCTAATAAAGCTGTTTGCAGACCAACATAGTTGTTGCCAATACTCTTAATTGGAGTATATAGCATGATTAGAGCAGCTAGGAAGGCTACGAAAGTACCTGAGGTGATTACACCTGTGGTAATTAAATACATACCATAGTAAAGCACGCCTGCTACACCGCAAGCTGTAACTAAATGCATTGCAGGAGATAACCAGTTGGTATCTCTTGTCATCTTCATAGAGAATTTAAAGATATCCTCAACTTCTCTATGAAACTTCTCATACATAGTCTTGATAAGGTTAAAGGATTTGATGATCTTGATACCAGAATAGGTTTCTACATAGGTAGTGTTGATCTTTGTCTGAGCCTCAACATTCTTAGACATGATCTTCATAACCTTCTTTCTGGCAATCTTCATAGGGATCACCAATAAAAACAGTACACCTAAGGCAATAAAAGACAATTGCCATGAGTTCCAAAGCAGAACCGCCAATAAACCTAATGAGGACCAGAACTTTGATAAGAAAAGCTTTACGTTCGTAATAAGACCTGTAGTAGCAGAGTCAGCATCATTACAGAATCTTAATAGAACAATACCTGAGGTATTCTTATCAAAGAAAGCAGATTCACTTACTAATAGTTTTTTGTATAAAGCTAATTTCAAGTCAGTTGAAATTCTTGAACCTACATAGGTATTGACGATATTTGAGGTATAAATACAGATACCTTGCACTAAGGTAAATCCAATAATAATAAAAGGAACCTTTAAAGCAAATTCAGTATTTTTGTCCACCATTACATTATCCATAAATGGCTTTAAGAAAGATGCAACAGCAGCATCCAAGCCTCCTACTGGGATAGTAAGCAACACACCTAATATGGTTAAAAAGATATATGGTTTTAAAAATGGCCAGAATTTCTTCAATCCTGCTAATGGAGATAGTGATCCTTGCTCTATGATCACATCAAGTCTTTGAGCTGGGTGTTTTTTGTTCATTAGTTACCTTTTAACATATACGCCTGTAACCTTTTATTATAACTTTTTTAGCTTGATGTTTTAAGTAGATAAAACAAATGACGGATTTTCATAAATAATTTGTCATAGACAATATATAAAAGTGTGATAAATATATACACTTTTATATATAATTATGTGATAATCGCCACTATAAATACATTATAAAAGTGTGATCTTAATAACTTATATTTAATAATATCAAATAGTTAATAACATTTAGATATTTGTACAACAGGTCATCTCTTTTACTATGATTGATTCTATCTTATAAACAAATTTTTGACTTAACAAGAACAATACTATGCAGAGATTGATAATAAACAAGCTCTTAGCTTGGAAAGAATCTTCTTTTAGAAAGCCACTAATCCTAAAAGGTATAAGACAGGTAGGAAAAACGTGGTTACTAAAAGAATTTGGAAAGCTATATTATGAAAATACAGCTTACTTCAACTTTGATGAAAACAATGACTACAAACAATTTTTTGAAACAACTAAAGATGTTAAGCGCATATTAAGAAATTTAATGCTTGTAAGTGGGCAAAAGATTGAACCTCATAGAACTCTAATTATCTTTGACGAGATCCAAGATTGCCCTGATGTCATAAACTCATTAAAGTACTTTTGTGAAAACGAACCTGAGTATCATATAGCTTGCGCTGGTTCTCTTTTAGGAATTACTTTAGCCAAACCATCTTCTTTTCCTGTTGGTAAGGTCAACTTTTTACAAGTAAATCCCATGTCTTTTACTGAATTCTTACTTGCTAACAATGATGACAGTTTGGTTGAATTTTTAAAGACAATTGATAGCCTAGAACCTATTCCACAAGCATTCTTTAATAAGCTGTATGAAAAGCTCAAAATGTACTACGTAACAGGTGGTATGCCTGAACCTGTACAAAGATGGTCTGAATACAACGACGTTGAAGCTATGGAAGAAAGCCTCGCATCTATTATTACTGCCTATGAAAGGGATTTTGCAAAGCATCCTAATATCAGTGAATATCCTAAGATCTCAATGATCTTCAGATCGATTCCATCACAGCTATCTCGTGAAAACAAAAAATTTCTCTACAAAGTAGTAAAAAAAGGTGCTAGAGCAAGAGAATACGAAGATGCATTACAATGGCTTGTAGATGCTGGAATTGTGCATAAGATCTACAGAAGTACAGCACCTTCATTGCCTTTAATAGCTTATGATGACATCTCTGCTTTTAAAATTTATCTTGCAGATGTTGGTCTTTTAAGAAAATTATGCCAACTCTCGCCTAGAGCTTTTGGGGAGAAAAACAGGTTATTTACTGAATTTAAAGGCGCTTTAACAGAGAACTTTGTTTTGCAAAGCTTAATATGTCAAAGTGATTTGACTCCTCGCTATTGGTCTCAAAATAATCCTTCTTATGAAGTAGACTTCTTAGTTCAAAAAGAAAATGACATATATCCTGTAGAAGTAAAGGCAGAGAGCAATACTAGGGCAACAAGTTTGAAAAAGTTCAAAGAGCTGTTTTCTGATAAGGTAAAGTTACGTATTAGGTACTCTTTAGATAACTTAAAACTTGATGGAGATGTTTTAAACATTCCCCTTTTTATGATTGACTATACAGATTCGCTGATAAAGCTTGCTCTAAATAAATTAGGTCAGTCATAAATGAGAATAGATTAGGATGTCTTAATTGATTACCTTGTATCACGGATCATCATCCATAATTGAAAATCCAAGATTTGACTTTTGTAATACACATAATGACTTTGGAAAGAATTTTACTGAGGAAGGTCTTGAATTAGCAAATGGTGACTTCATGGTATCTGGATGTTCAGGCATTGAACTTGCTCACTATGTTTTAGAAGATCAGAATCTTGATAGAGAGATATTAAGAGATTTCATTTCATCAAATACAATAAAAGAATACTAGTTTGGATCAAATGTTGCTTTTTACCAATGATTAACCTCTCTTTCTTTTACAGAGATCTTTGAGGTGGCAGATACTGACACAATTCTATCAATGTTTGATAATTTCCATGAAATGAATGTAACACAGTTTATTTAAGCTATGAATGACAAATATCTAGAAAAACATCCTGAAAGTAAGCAATCGCTTGCCTTAGTGCAAAAAGAAATATCCGTAAAAGAGTGTCTGAAGCTACGAATGTAAGCCCCAATATACTTAACGATTTAGTAAATCGTTATAAGATCTTTATAAATGATCATGTCTCTTGTTTAGGTATGATTGCAAAGGCTTTAGATTGTGATATTCCTCCGCTTCAAGAAAAAAAATCCCAGTGATGAGATTGATTGTAACAATGAGCTTCTTGAAGACTTTTAACGCACTATTATCTGCTCTTTCCTAAAAGAGATTAGCAAACCGTTTTTGAATGTGCTCATAAGGTGCCACAGAGTTTAAATTCCAAAATAAATTTGTCTTTTAACACTTAATCATAAAGACAAAAATCAACTCTATCTATTATTGGTTTCCATTTTCAAAGATATAAAAAGATCCATCCAAAACTCAGTTTTAAGAAAGATATATTTTTTATTGTATCTTACATCTTTATTTTTATGATATTATCTACTAATCAAGGTAAATATGAAGAAAAGAGACGTAGTTGAACTGATTAGATATCATGCTGAGCATAATGAGCCTGGTTTTAAAATAGCAGCCTATACAGTTGCTAAATGTTTTGATGAAATGGGAGATCATGAACTTGCTCATTATGTTATGGCTTTGGTAACTGATCCTAACTCTTTCGTTCCTCAATCAGTTTTTAATGACATTACTGATACCATTGAAGACATAAAATACCTGCAAAAGATATCAACTTCTGAGGAACAGCCTCTACTTCTGCCTCAAGTCATTACAGACGACATCATAGGTGTTGCTAATGCCGTAAAAAGGAATTTAGGTGTTTGTAAATTTTTGTTTCATGGGAAACCAGATACAGTCAAAACAGAAGCTGTAAAGCAACTGGGAAGAATGCTGAAAAAGGACGTTTATTCTGTTGAATTTACCCAAATAATAGACAGTAAATTAGGACAGACTTCTAAAAATTTATCGGAACTTTTCAAGGAAATAACAGCAATAAACTCTTACAACAAGCGCATTATCTTATTTGATGAGATAGATGCACTTGCTCTTGATAGAACCAATTCAAATGACCTAAGAGAAATGGGCAGAGTAACATCTACTCTTCAAAATACCTCGATAGTTTACCTAAAGATATTGTCATCATTGCAACTACCAATTTGTATGAACATTTTGACAAAGCACTCACTAGAAGATTTGATGCTTTGATCAACTTTGATCGATATACCCAAAGCGATCTATTAGAAATAGGTGAATCTATTCTCAATCGATATTTAGACAAAGTAAAAATCTGTAAGAAGAACAATCGACTGTTAAAAAAAATCATGACTAGTTTTATGAAAATTCCTTACCCAGAAGAATTGTCAAACCTCATAAAGACTTCTGTTGCTTTTAGTGATCCTCATGATCCTGAAGATTATTTACGCAGGTCGTATCACGTTGTAACTGACAATGAGATTTACGATCTTCCAAAATTAAAAGAGCTTAAATTCACCCAAAGAGAAATTACAATTCTTTTTGACAAATCTAAAATCGCTAAAGATATGGATTATAAATATAAATTGACGATTAAGAAAATTGACAGATTTTCCTTTAACAAACAGCTTTTAAATGAAGATTGAATAGTATAAACCAAAATTTGCTTGCCATACTTTCAAAGCTGTTTTCACTACTTTCATGTTTTTATAAAAAGAGTCTTCTTTAGAGCTTTTTATACCTTTATTAAAATCAATGCGCCAACTAAACAAAGCAAATATCTGTTAGTAAGGCGCATCTAAGACTTTTTAGTACTAAACGTTATTTAAGATCTTCAAGCAATGATCTGTAACCATCATTTAGTAATGGGAAGATAAAGCCTGATTTTGCATTTAAATCAGTCTTCTCAATATGGAAAGTGGTAGCGCCCCTTTCTCTCTTCCACTGATTTACAGCAAGTCTTGTAAAGTAACGAGTTACAAACTGCTTTAGATCATCACGTGAGAAATTCTGATACTCTTCTGCTAAAGTATCTAAAATTCTCTGTGGAGTGAATAGCTCTTCTTGATGTAAAACGTGAATTCTATCTAAAATCACGTAAGGCATTAAGTCACGCTCATCAGTCTGACCTGGCTTTAATTCAGCAGTTGGAGCCTGAGCTGAAATGTATGACATATCAGGCACATCAAGTTTCAAGCCTCCTTTTACAACCTCAATACCATCATCAGCTATATGCTGATTGACTTTTAGAATTCTGCTCTTAGAAATATCACCAATTGGAGATAGACCACCTGCTGTATCTCCATCCATAGTGCAATAACCTACAGCATCCTCTGAAGCATTACAGGTTGACATTAAAAGCTTGTTATAACGGTTTGCGATCATCCAGATACCAGGTGCACGAGAACGAGCCTGAATGTTCTGTAATGTCAAATCGTCACGATCCCAGTTAAGCTTATCATCAGGTGTTGTTCCATTGATGATAGCAACATAATCTTCAACTAACTTTGCAATTGACCACTCATAATGAGTTGCTCCGATGTTATGAGCAACTTTTTCTGCTGCAGTTCTGGTTACAGAGCCTGATACAGCTGAGCCTTGATATACGGTGGTTAAGACCTGAGGCATGATCTTTTCTTTTACATATGACTGTTTATCACCTGTAAAAGCCGGTACCTCAAACTTTAATGCAGATAAAAGCTCTTTATACTCGTCATAGCCTAACTCATCTAAAGCAGCTAACTGACCATAGCAGACACAAGTTGCACAAAGACCTGAATCAGCACCACCTGACATAGATAGAGCAAAACCATGAGAACGGGTCTTTAACATCCAGTCAAACTGACCTAATGCTACAGCTCTAACAACAGTGTCGTACTCATTTAAGAACTCTCTGATACCTGATGATGCTGTTACAAAATCAGCTCGCTTAAAAGATAGATAGTTACTCTGTGCAACTAACTTACCGTCATCAGCAATAATTGACAGACCATCAAAGATATCAGAACCACTTTCACAGCCTAATAAGTTAGTTGTTATAACGGTACATTTTAGATTTGAAGATAAGGCTACAGCATCTACAACACGCTTTTTGTCATCAAAAAGTTCAAAACGCTTGGCCTCAGGACAGATTAAAAGCTCTACCTTATCAAGATAAGCAAAATCACCTTCATTAAAGTAAATACCCACTTTTTTAGTTGAACCGTTTAATTCGACGTCAAAAGTATTACTTGGGGTAAAGATTTCAGATCCTATATTAAAAGATAAACCTTCAACACAAGGAGTTCTAAAGAAACGAACTCTTGAGTCACAGCTGTTATAGCATGAGTGTAAAACACTTACACCTATGATCTTGCTTTTCTTTAATAGTACATAAGCATCATAAGACTTATTGTCAGAGCCAGTTAAAGGCAGACCTACACCTACAACTATCCCCTCAGGCAGTGAGTACTTTAAATTTAACAAAGAATGCTGTGCACCTTTAGTTAACTCACTGTGCCAGAACAGATCACCACAGTTGTAACCAGAAATTGCAAGTTCTGGAAAAGCTATAATGGAAATACCTTCTTTTACAGCTTGTGCGCATTGTTTGAGAATTTTATCAAGATTGCCATTAAGATCGAGAGGAGTGGTGTTGATTCGACCTGCTGCAATGTAGTTTAAATCTGCCATACTATAAACTCCAATAAAGAATTGTGTTGTGCATACTCAATTTGCTAATCAATTTACATCTTTGGTAAACGAAATGGTGATCCTCGTAAAAGAGAACTTTTGCAAAATCAGTTGCATCCATAGTTGTTTTGCATACCGTCCAAAATAACATAATTTAGGTCATAATGATTAACCACGCCCTAAAAATGAACATTGAGATAGATTTTATTGTTTAGTTTATTTTAATTATGTTTTACACCGGTGCTTTAAATTTAGAAGTAAAGCATTATTGATGAATCTCATCACAGAAAGAGGAATAAGCTGTAAGAGTTTTCAAAGCATGATTGCTACAATTGAGTACAACAATTGTGTAAGTGCATATGAGCACAAAATAAAAAAGTGAATAAGATTAGAGAGTTCATTTTATTAAACTGAACTTAATTTCAACTAAGCTCAATCTATATTCAGAATATGAACAAAGATATAAACCAATTTTTATCAAGGATCGGTATACGTGAGCAACAAGAATTATATTATTTCACAAGGTCACTGCAGACATTTAGGTGCAACTATTGAAAAAGATGGTGTAAATTTCGCCGTTTGGGCACCAGATGCAGCCGAAATTGATCTTTTACTGTTCGATGCAGTAGATGACGATTCCCCTTATGTAGTACATCTGTCCTCTACAGTTTTTAAATCCACCTACTTTTGGCATGTATTTGTTCATAATATAGGTGCTGGTCAAATCTATGCTTATAGAGTAACAAAAACTGTAGACAGTCCACAGGCTCAATCTCAGGCAGAAGAAATTAACAAGATCTTAATTGACCCATATGGAAAAAGAGTACTCTTCCCTGATGATTACAAAAGATTCCTACCTAAAGACGAGAAGCTTGCTTTTAAATATGCACCTAAGAGTGCTGTCATCAATGTGGACGAGTACGATTGGGGTATTGATACTTTTCCTCACCATTCACTTGAGAACACCATCATCTATGAGATGCATGTAAAAGGATTTACGGCTGATAAAAGTTCAGGTCTTTCAGATGAGCTAAGAGGCACCTACAAAGGTCTTATTGAAAAGATCCCTTATCTTGTAGAGCTAGGTATCACAGCAGTAGAGCTCATGCCTGTATATCAGTTCGATGAAAAGGATGCTAGACCTAATATGGATAACTATTGGGGCTACAGTCCTATGGCATTTTTCTCAGTACACGAAGGCTACAGTTCCGATAAAAGTATTGAAGGACCTGTAAAAGAGTTCCGTGACATGGTCAAAGCCCTTCACAGAAACGGCATCGAGGTTATCCTAGATGTGGTTTACAACCACACCTCTGAAGGTGATGAGAACGGTACTAGTTACTGTTTTAAAGGTTTTGATAAGGATGGCTACTACATCATTAAAGATGGCTATTATCAGAACTACTCTGGATGTGGCAACTCTTTAAATGCTAACCAGCCTGTTGTAAGAAACCTGATTATTGACTCACTTGTCTTCTGGCATGAGAAGATGCATGTTGACGGATTTAGATTTGATTTAGCTTCTATTCTAACCCGTGACAAATTTGGCGCCCCAATGAACGACAACACTACCTTGTTGTCTATTGATGCAAACAGACGACTTGCTGAAGCCAAGTTAATTGCAGAGCCATGGGATGCAGGCGGTCTGTATCAGTTAGGTGCTATTTCAGGCTCTAAATGGAGAGAGTGGAACGGACAGTTCAGAGATGATGTCAGAAGCTTCATGAGAGCAGATCCTGGTATGGTCAAAAAGTTTGTTTTAAGACTTTTAGGTTCTCCTGATATTTACAACGAGCATATGGTTGATGCTCAAAAGTCTGTTAACTTTATCACCTGTCATGATGGCTTTACCTTGTACGATTTGGTTTGCTATTCAAACAAGCATAATCTTGCTAATGGTGAACATAACCGTGATGGTAATGATAACAACTATTCAGCAAACTACGGCTTTGAGGGCCCTACAGATGATGTTCATTTAAATGAATTAAGACTTCGTCAGGTGAAAAACTTCATGGCAATTACCATGCTCTCACTGGGTACTCCAATGATCTGTATGGGAGATGAAGTACTGCGCTCTCAAAATGGTAATAACAATGCCTACTGCCAGGACAATAAGCTTAGCTATTTAAACTGGGATCTTAATGAGCAACAGCGTGAGATGTTTGATTTTACCAAGACACTAATTGGTCTTTCCAGAATCGGTAAAATTAAGCATGTAAATGATACACCTCACCATAAATTAGACAAATTGCTTACTAATGCCAAGATCCAGTGGCATGGTATAAAACCATTCCAGCCCGATTGGTCTGATATGTCTCACTCAATTGGCTTTTTATACTACTACAGTAAACAAGAGATGTATGCCTACATCTTTGTTAATGCTTTTTGGGAAGATTTGACCATCGAAATACCATGCGTTCCAGGTCACCTTGATAAGAGCTGGTACCAGTTCATCAATACATCTCTAGGACCTGGTAAAGACGTAACTCCATTCTATATGAGTACCAGGTATCACGCAGGCAACAAGATTAAAGTAAAAAGCAGAACTGTTTTAATGCTACTGTGCCCTAGCACATAAATTTTAACAACTGCCTATTTAGCAAGCAAATAGGCAGTTGTTTATATTAAAATATATAGTGTTTAATAATATATTGAATACATCGTGATCTTTAATAAAATTAGGTAAACTTAATGAGTTGTGAATGTAATATGATTTTTAGAATCAGCAAAAATCATATACAAATAAATAGATATAAAGAAAGATCGATGCTAAGAGTTATGTTCAAAATATTCTTTTTTGACTAACTGAACAGACAATAATTAATCATTAGCAATAAAAAACAGTATTAATAAAATGAGCGATAATGAAATTTTACCCTTACCGGATAATCCTGGCTGTTATGAAGAACTAAAAGACGGTAATTGTTACTTTGTAGATAAGACAGAGTACTTAAAGACTGTTTTTACAAGTTCTACAAAAGTTCTGTTGTTTACAAGACCAAGACGTTTTGGTAAGACTTTGCTCATGACCATGTTTGAGTCTTTCTTAAAGATAAATTCTGAAAAGCCTTTTGATAACTCATTACAGCTTAAATACTTTCAAGGCACCAAGATATTAGAAGATAAAGAGTTCTGTTCTAAGTTCATGGGACAGTATCCTGTTATTGATATTTCTTTAAAAGATGTAACAGGTAAGACCTTTGAAATAGCATATAAAAATTTTGCTAAGGAAGTAAGTGATCTTGCAGAAAAGTATAGATATCTTTTAAACAGCCAAAAACTAGATGAAGAAGATAAAGATAAATTAAGCAAACTTCTTAAGGTAGAGTTTTTAAGAGAATTTGAGAATTCAGATTATCTGACAGGTTCATTAAGTACCATTGCTACAGCTCTTTATAAAGAGTATGGCAAGTATCCAATACTGCTTATAGATGAGTACGATGTACCTCTAGCTAATGCTTCATATCATGACATACAGAATACAAAACTGTATCGTGATGAGAAAGACTTTAAGGCTGACTTTCATTACAACATGGTAGATTTGATGAAAAGTTTTCTTGGTATTTTAAAAGATCAAAAGACTCTCACCAAAGTCATTATCACCGGTTGCTTAA
>OLFZ01000514.1_pt1 | contig 41966 bp, 24 predicted proteins | sample 1604861 | NCBI WGS metagenome assembly OLFZ01 (sample SAMEA3888895, study PRJEB22519) | human gut metagenome | biome: human gut; feature: human-associated habitat; material: faeces | place: Denmark | collected 2011 | reverse complement strand
TTTGGACAATTCAACGATAGACAAAGCGAATGATTTGATATTGAAAAAATTAAGGTAGAATGTCAGGCAAAAAATGTTACCTCTTACCAAGAGGGAGATTAACCGCTGCAAAGGTATGAAAAAGAAACGAAAACAAAGAATCTAATCCGAGATAAATACTTTTTCTCTGCCCAAAAACATATAATTGTTTGGCAAATTTTAATTTTTGCCAAACGAAACATATTGATTATTAGTGCATTTTTCTTTTTATCCCCCTCTTGGTAAGAGGGGGATAAAAAGAAAATCGAAATGCGGACAAAAAGTTTTATAGTATTGGTATTCACTCTGTTCGGGAGCGTTCATCTTTTCGGACAGGAAAGCCGGAAGGAAATCTGTATAGATTTCCGTGTCGGTAAGAGTACGCTGGACACAGCCTATGTAAATAACGCCGAACGTCTGGCGGAAATCGTATCGTTTTTGGAAACCGTTAAAAATGACGAGGCACTCGATCTGGTCGAGGTGTCCTTCTGCGGTTCTGCTTCACCGGAAGGGTCTGCTGGAATCAACCGAAGGCTGGCGGAAGAACGCCGTGCGGCAGTGGAGAATTACGTGCTCAGACGTATTTCACTTCCGGACAGCATCATCACCCGTTGCGATGCCACCATCGCTTGGGAACGTCTGGCCAGTCTGGTGGAACAGTCGGACATGCCTCACAAGGGGGAAGCCGTGGATGTGCTGCGAAATGATCCCGAATACACGTATGACGACAAAGGGATTTTGATCGACAGCAAAAAGAAGCATTTGATGGAATTGCAGTACGGGCGTACTTGGTACTATATGCTGGAACGTTTCTTTCCACAGGTACGCAATGCTGGTGTCATATTCGTGACGGTACGGCAAAAACCGATAATAAAAAACGACAAGGTTGAATTACAGGCGGGGCCGACTATGGATACCGTTGCCGTCGTTCAGAAAACAGACACGCTCATATCGCAGGTAATCGTACCGGAACATGAAGAGCGGAAACCTTTCTACATGGCCGTCAAGACCAACATGCTCTATGACGTGTTGGCCGTGCCCAACATCGGCATCGAATTCTATCTGGGCAAGAATTGGTCGGTAAGCGGAAGCTGGATGTACGGCTGGTGGGACAAGAACAGCAAGCATCGCTATTGGCGCATCTACGGCGGCGACATCGCCGTGCGCAAGTGGCTGGGCAGGAAAGCTGCGGAAAAGCCGCTGACAGGACATCATCTGGGACTCTATGGGCAGGTGTTCACTTACGACTTTGAGTGGGGAGGGACCGGTTATATGGGAGGCCGTCCCGGAAAAACGCTTTGGAACAGCCCCAATTATGCCATGGGTGTGGAATACGGTTATTCGCTGCCGATAGCACGGAGGCTGAACATAGACTTTACTATCGGCGTGGGCTATTGGGGAGGAAAATATTATACCTACAGCCCTCTTGACGGACACGACGTGTGGGAATCCACAAAAAAACGGCACTGGTTCGGACCGACCAAAGCGGAAATCTCTCTGGTATGGTTGCTCGGACGAGGCAACAGCAATAACAGGAAAGGAGGTATGAAATGATGAAATACACGATAAGATACGTTTCCCTGTTGGCAGGAATGCTGACGGTGTTTTCTTCCTGCGAACACAAGGACTTGTGTTTCGATCACGATGCACATGCTCCGAAATCGGACGTGCATATAAAAGCCGTGTATGAAAAGGAATGGGAACATACCTGCGAGGGAGGTCCCGACTGGGAGCAATATCCCGCATGGGAGAGCAGGTTCGGTATGGACTACCACGAGTTGTGTCCCGACGCTCCCGACGGGTTGCGCATACAGGTATATAACGAGGACGGTACCAACAACGTCCTGAACGTGGCACCCGAAGGTGACATCGTGCGGATGCGTCCGGGAGAACATTCCCTGCTGCTCTACAACAATGACACGGAATACATTGTCTTCGATGACATGAACTCGTTCGCATCGGCAAAGGCCACGACCCGTACACGTACCCGTGCATCGTATGGGGGCAATCCGTACATGGAAAATACCGTCGAAAACACGGTGAATGCCCCCGATATGCTCTATGGCAACTACATGGAAAACTACACGGCCGAGCGCAAGACGGAGACCGACGAACTGCCCGTGACCATGCACCCGTTGGTTTTTACCTATCTGGTGCGTTACGAGTTCAGTCACGGGCTGGAATACGTGGCGCTGGCACGCGGGGCACTTGCAGGCATGGCCGAATCGGTAATGCTCAACACCGGGCGCACGTCGGCCGAAGCCGCCACCATACTCTTCGACTGCACCCTGCAACCCTACGGCGCGCAGGCCTGCGTGCGCTCTTTCGGAGTGCCCGACTATCCCAACGCCCTCTACAAGACGCGCGCCGCCACACACACCTACGCCCTCAACCTCGAGGTAAGGCTCAATAACGGGCAGATGAAAACGTTCGACTTCGACGTAACCGACCAGGTGGCCGCACAGCCCGAAGGCGGAGTGATAGTAGTTAAGGACATCGAAATCACCGACGAGGAAGGCCAGGCCGGCGGCTCCGGCTTCGACGTCACCGTAGACGGGTGGGGCGAATTCGAGGACATCGAGCTGCCCCTGCACTAATCCGCAAAGCCGCATGGGCAAAAGGGAAAAACAACACGGCACGTAAAAGAAATTATGTCCGACATATTTTAAAATATCTCAGACATATTTCGAAATAGGTCAGACATATTTTTTCCGGCCTCCCGAACCCCTCGAAAAAATGCGGACAAAAACGGAAAACTCCCCCGGGCAAACCAAAACAGAACCTTGATTCATTCATTTATATTATTAACAATTATGTCTAACTAAAAATTCACTGACATGAAAAAAGTATTTTTAATGGCAGTTGCAGCCGTAGCCATGCTGGCAAGCTGCAGCAATGACGAAACCACCGGCAAGGCCGTGAAAGGCAACGCCATCCAGTTCGACGGCTTCGTGAACAAGAGCGTCAAAGGCGTTGATGACGACATTACGAACGACAATCTCAACAACTTCCAGGTATGGGGCTTGATGAGCAAGGGCGAACAGACCGGTAAACCGTTTGACGGAACAACCGTTACCAAAAGCGGTTCCGACTGGACTTACACTACTCCCGTTTATTGGGAAAACGGATACAACTACAGCTTCGTAGCCATTGCTCCTGCCGACTTCGGCACTTTCAACGCGCCCAGCACTGTAGGCGAGTACGGCTCTATCGACTTTGAGAATGGTGATGGTACTACCGACCTTATCTACGACATCGACGACACTTATGCAACCAACGCCGTTAGTACTACAACTGGTTGCCCCCCTGCTATCGACTTCACTTTCAACCACCTGCTTTCGCGCGTTATGTTTGAGTTCAAAAACGCAATGGACGACAATTCTACAATCAACGTAACCGGCGTTACTATCACCAACGCAAACACCAAGGCTACCGCTACTCTCGGCGCGACAGCTACCTGGGCATTGGCAGATGACAATGCACCAGCCCCACTCAACTTCGGCGACGTGCTCCTCGACGCAGAGGCTACCGACTATGCACCCGGCGCAGCCAAGGCTACCGACCACAAGTACATGATTCCCGCAACAAGCGCGGACCAGAAGTACGTTGTTACTTTCGTCGTTACACGTCACCACAACGGCGTAACCGACCAGTACAACCACGAGGTTGAGATTCCCGCTGTTACCATGGAGCAGGGCAAGAGCTACAAGTTCACGGCTGAACTCAACGCACAGAACATAACCGGCGGCAACCCCGAAGATCCTGATAATCCTCAGCTTTGCCCGATTAAGTTCACCGCTACTGTTAGCGACTGGGGCGGCTTCAACGAAACCGAACTCGTATTGCCGAGCGCAGGCAGCCAGGAGCCTTAAAACAGGCACAACAATCCCGTTCAACTCGTTTCATGATATATAATGATTTAATCGGTTGAACGCTCTTTGCGCGGAGTGATGTTTAGGTCGCCCGCGTAAGGACAAACACAGGGTGCAAGGGGTTGAATGTTCCCCTTCCACCCACAAACAGCCGGGAACAAAGACGCTTCACGGCATAACGATACAAAAACAAAAGATATGAAAGCAAAAAAGTACCTATACCAAACGGCAGGAAAGGCGGCCGCACTCGCCGCATGCCTGCTGCTGTTTTCGTGCTCCGGCGATGACTTGGCCGACTACGGCAGCGCCAACGGCGGAAAGCACAGCGACAACATCTGCTTCAGCATATCCGCAGCCGACAAGGCCATGGCAAAAGGCGCGTCCCTTGCCGACTCCTCCAAGGCTGCCGGCGAATACACCGCCGCGCGCTTCGTAATGCGTTCGCCCGACACCGACGACACCCTGTGCGTGCAAACCGTTATTTCCGACGGCATAAACGTCACTTCGTTCGAGGGCGGGGCGGCAGCAACGCGCGGAGTGCCCGTAACGTCGCTCGAAACCTACGGCTTGTTCCACGTGCAGGCGCACTGCACCGACAACGGCGCTCCCGTGTCGCAGTTCTACATGGACGACAACGCCACAAATTCCGACGGCACCGTATGGAGCACGTCGCAGGTACGCTACTGGCCGGGCGAGAACCGCACCCTGCAGTTCTTTGCCTGGGCACCGGCCAACGCGGCTTTCACCGCCACACCCGGAAGTCCCGAGAGCACAACGTTCGAATACGAAGTGCCCGCCCTTGCCGCCGACCAAAAGGACATCGTAGTGGCAACCACCGACCCATACGTCGGAAACTACGAGCAGCAAGTGCCACTTACGTTCAAACACATCCTTGCAGCCGTTAAGTTCGAGACAGGCAGCCAAATGCAACCCGGAACAATAAAGAGCGTCGCCTTGAAAGGCGTTAAAAAGAGCGGCACATACACGGCGTTCCCCACCGGCAACACCGGCGAAGGCACATGGACGCTCAATGACGCCACAGCCGACTACACGCAAGAGTTAAATAAAACCACAACCGGCGCAGAAACCAACGGAACTCCCGTAACTGCCGAAGAAGGTACGTTCATGATGTTGCCGCAAACGCTGCCCGACGGCGCGGAGGTGGAAGTAGTGTTCCTCGACCAGACATCAGGCCAGGAGCGCACCCTATCGGCCTCAATAGCCGGCACACAGTGGCCGCAAGGAAAGACCGTAACCTACAAGCTATCCATAACGCCGACGTACGAGTTGGAATTTATCTCCGAGCCCGAGCTGCAAGACGCGCACTACATCATATATCCCATACACATCAAGGCGGGCGACGTTCCCGGTGGCTGGACAATAACATCTTCCGACCCGGATAACGTTACCTTGCGCACCGACCTCACCATTCTTACCCGCCGCGGCTTCTGGATTGAAGAGGATAAAGGCACCGCGTCTATCCGCAGCACCGCACAAGGTGACGACATAACAATCTATGCGTTCCTTACCGAAAACGCCGGCGAGGAAAACCGCAAGATAACGCTCGAAATGCGCCCCACCAACCTGCCCGACGCGGCTCCGCAAACATTCACGATAGAACAGCTCTGCCCGAGTTGGAACGGTAACCTCGGCTGCGAACGTATCGAAGAATACGATGAGGGCTTTACCGGCTATCCCTGGGGATTCAAGTGGGATAGTAATTTGGTTATAACGTATGACGCAGAACAAGTGGATTTTTGGAGCCGTATAATACTGTTTTTCTATCTTGAGCTGTTCAACAACGACGCGTTTGTACATGAAGATATTAGCTTAATGCCATATTATCATCATGTAGTCATAGATTTCAGTAAAGTCTCAGCTTTAGACGTAGGAACTAATGAAAACGACGGACGTACTAATACATGGCAAATTTATAATTTTGATGGAATTAACGATGCTTCGTCGATGATGCAGATGTTGGAAGAATGGGGAATAAAGCCTGATAAGGAATTACCTACAAACCCGACAATATTTGCAGCACGTACATGCGCATTAAAGAATAAATTCAATAAGAATGTTACCCAACAGAACGGACAAACAATAGAGACACCCGTATTAAGAAACGAAAATCTGGTATGGTATCTTCCTGCCCGCAACGAAGCTCCGAATATGCAAGACGCAGAATATCCTCTAAGTGGAGATTATTGGACATCGACAGCCATAATTACCCCTGACCAGAATAACGCCTACAAATATACCGTTGGAGCTTCTACACAATCCGAAGACCGAAACAGCCTGCTCCGCGTTCGCGCAGTACGTAAGAAACCTTAATTTTGAGTGCACCATACTCAAACGACGTCCCGCCCGCTTCTGTTTAAATGGAAGCGGGCGGGATTGTTTTCAGCCTTTTGTGCCTGTGTTTTTGTTTTCCCTGTTCCTGTTCCGCAGGGCGGCAGGTGTACAGTAAACAACTTATCACAAGTGTTAAAAAACGGAACGTCGTTTTTGCACGTTGCGGGGAGGGGTTTGGAGCAAATAAAAAATTAGTGCCTTGCTTTTTAAAATAGGTCCGACTAATTTCAAAATATCTCAGACCTATTTTCGCCCCCTCCCAAACCCGCATGAACAAAGGGCTTGGCGGCATTTGTTAAACGCAGACAAAAAACGCACATTCCTTTTACTGCCGCCTTTCCGGCAAGGAATGTGCCTGTTTTGCGTTCGAAACAACTGCATTCATAACAAGTTACATCCGTTTCCGCCCGGCGGGGCGGACGAGTGCGCCGCCTGTGGCGTGGCTTTTACAGCGAGGGGGTTATTTTTTCCTCAGCAGGTCGGGGCGCAGTCGTTTTGTGCGTTCGAGCGATTGCGTCATTTCCCATTCCTTTATTTTGGCGTCGTGTCCGCTCAGGAGTATGTCGGGCACTTTCCAGCCCTTGTAGTCGGCCGGGCGGGTGTACACGGGCGCTGCCAGCAGGTTGTCCTGGAAAGAGTCGGACAGTGCGCTCTGTTCGTCGCTCAGCACGCCCGGTATGAGCCGCGTGATTGAGTCGGCCATGACTGCCGCGGCCAGTTCGCCGCCGGTGAGCACGAAGTCGCCTATGCTCACTTCGCGCGTTACGAGGTGTTCGCGTATGCGGTAGTCAATGCCTTTGTAATGTCCGCACAGTATTATGATGTTCTTGAGCATGGACATTTCGTTGGCCATTTTCTGGTCGAACTGCTCGCCGTCGGGCGTGGTGAAGATAACCTCGTCGTATTCGCGCTCGCTTTTCAGTGCGGTTATGCAGCTGTCTATGGGCTGGCACTGCATTACCATGCCGGCGAACCCGCCGAAGGGGTAGTCGTCCACGCGGCGGTGCTTGTCGGTGGTGTAGTCGCGCAGGTTGTGCACGTGTATTTCAACCAATCCTTTCTTTTGGGCGCGCGCCAGGATTGAAAGGTTTACGAAGCCCTCGAGCATTTCGGGCAATACTGTTATTATGTCTATTCGCATGGCTTTAGTTTGGAATGGCTGCAAAGTTAACTATTCTTGCGCTTGTGTGCCCGCCTGCACGAAAGATTTGTGGTTCTCAGGCATGTATGCCGTATGAATGATTAAATTTGCAGACAAAGAAACGTAACACTGAAACAACCGTCGCATGAAGAACTGTTTGTTGATGATTTTAAACATGTTGTTGCTTTTTGCAGCGGCAGTGCCCGCAGTGGCGGGAAGTGGCGCGGATGTGCCTGTAATGCGCGGAACGGGCGAGGACTACACCGCCCCCGACGGCTCGTTGGCCACCCACGCTTCGGCACGCGAGTTCCCGCAAGAGGGAGACATGCTGTACGACGTGGCCGTAAACGGCCGGTACGTGGGACTTTACACCGACAAGAGCCATTGGGGCGGGCTGGTGCATTTCGGCAGTTTCGAGTTCGACGGCAGCCGCGGGGTGGAGGTCGATATAAATTATGCCAGCGAAATAAGGAGTTTCGAACTTCTTCCCGAAACGCCCGACGTTTACGGCGTGGAGCAGACCTCAGCCCGCAGCCTGCGCTTCAAACTCAGGAAACCCGATGTAAACGTTACGCTCATCGTGAACGGCGAACCAAAGAAAGATGTGCTCCACCTGTTCGCGGCAAGCGTGGACAGGGACGCGCCCGGTGTGGACGCCGATACGGGTTACCGCAGGTTCGAGGACCGCAAACTCATATACTTCGGCCCGGGATATTACGACCTAAGGAAGCTAATCGGCGACGGAACGCTCACAGTGCCCGACGGCTGGGACGTGTACATAGCGGCCGGGGCGGTGGTTTACGGGCGCATAGACGCCTGGGGCACGGGCAAGGGCACAAGGCTCCGCGGCCGGGGCATGGTTTATAACGACGAGAACAACACGGCAATGATATTCACCGTGACCAAAAGCACGGGCATGGAGGTGGAAGGGCTCACGTTCCACTGCCACAGGCCGCAGTGCTGGCAGGTGGGCGTTACGCAGTGCACCGGCGTGGAGTTCGACGGCGTTAAGATTATATGCACGCGCTACGCCAGCACCGACGGGCTTGACGTTATAAACTCGCAGGACTGCACGTTCAGCAACATGTTCATCCGCGCCAACGACGACGCCGTGGCAATAAAAGGTTTGCAGGACGCAAGGCCGGCCGATTGCCTGCCCAACAGGAACCTGCTGTTCGAGAACATACAGCTTTGGAACGACTGCAACTGCGCTTTCGGCATGGGGGCGGAAACAAGGGCCTCGGCCTACGAAAACATACGCCTGCGCAACAGCTGCGTGCTCTCGTCGTTCGACGACCCCGACCATCACGAGGAACTCGACGAACGCGCGGCGCTTACGATATGCAGCCTCAACGGCACGTATTTCAGCAACATACTTTACGAGAACATCGACGTTTACCATTGCGAACGGCTTATAGCCCTCGGCTTCAAGCCCGATTTCTGGTTCGGCTCGCTCAAGGGAGACCAGTCCACGCCCGGCGGAATAAGCGGCGTAACTTTCAGGAACGTGCGCTCGCACGCTTCGAGCGGCAGCAGCATAGCCAACCAGATACACCTGTACGGCTGGAACCGCGAGGGGACGCCGCCGAAATACGTGGAGAACATCACATTCGACAACGTGCGCATAGAAAACAAGAAAGTGAAAGGCAGCGGCAACGCGCATTTCCTTACAGGCGAGCTGGTGCGCGGCCTGAAGTTCGAGTGAGCGACGCGGGAAACGGCCCTTTTTACAGCAAATACCGTGCCGGGAACGGTGTGCAAAACCCAGTCCGGGAGGCGGCAAAAAATATGTCAGACATATTTTGAATTACGTCTGACATATTTTAAAATATCTCAGAGATAATTTTTTTTACGTCCCGTGGATTTTTCCCGTTGTGCATTCCCCCGCGCACGTATTGCGCCGGCATTTGTTTTTTATCGCACCGGCAGGCGCGGGGTAAAGGTGCATTGCTTATATTTGTATTCAAAACAAACGGAACAATGGACGAAGCACAGAGGATAATGGAACTGCGTGCACTTTTGCACGAACACAACTATAATTATTACGTTAAGAACGCTCCCACGATAAGCGACCGCGAGTTCGACGGCCTTCTTCACGAACTTATCGAGCTCGAGGGCAGGCACCCGGAGCTTTACGACCCTAATTCACCAACGCAGCGCGTGGGCAGCGATTTGAACAACGAATTTGTGCAGGTGGTGCACCGCTATCCCATGCTCTCGCTCGCCAATACGTATAACCGCGAGGATGTAAAGGCGTTTTACGAACGTGTGCAGGGCGGACTTGACGGGCAGAAGTTCGACATCTGTTGCGAACTCAAGTTCGACGGGCTTTCTATATCGCTTACTTACGAGCACGGCAGCCTTGTGCGCGCCGTGACGCGCGGCGACGGCGAAAAGGGCGACGACGTAACGGCCAACGTAAGGACGATAAAGACCATTCCTCTTAAATTGAAGGGTAGCGGCTATCCTGACGAGTTCGAGATACGCGGTGAGATAATCATGCCGTGGGAGAGCTTTGAACGGCTCAACGCCGAGCGCGAGGCGAGGGAAGAGCCTTTGTTCGCAAATCCGCGCAATGCCGCTTCGGGAACGCTGAAGAGCAAGAACTCGGCAGTGGTGGCCGAGCGCGAGCTTGACGCATATTTATATTACCTCTTGGGGGAGGAGCTTCCGGGCGACAACCATTACGACAACCTGCGCCGGGCGGCCGAATGGGGATTCAAGGTGTCCGACGCCATGCGGGTTGTTTCGTCGTTGGACGAGATTTACGCCTACATCGACCATTGGGACGAGGCGCGCCGCGCACTTCCGGTGGCAACCGACGGAATAGTGCTCAAGGTAAACTCGCTTGCGCAGCAACAACAATTGGGCTATACGTCGAAAACGCCGCGCTGGGCCATTGCATATAAGTTCCAGGCCGAACGTGCGGCCACAACGCTCGAAAAGGTAACGTTCCAGGTGGGACGCACCGGCGCGGTGACGCCCGTGGCTAACATGACACCGGTGCTTTTGGCGGGAACGATGGTAAAACGTGCCTCGCTTCACAACGAAGACATGATTAAGAAGCTTGGCCTACACATAGGCGACACGGTTTACGTGGAGAAAGCCGGCGAGATAATACCGCAAATTGTGGGCGTTGACCCCTCGTCGCGCAAAGACGGGAGCGAAGAAGTGAGATTCATAACCCATTGCCCCGAATGCGGCGCACCGCTTGTGCGTTATGAGGGCGAGGCTGCCTATTATTGCACGAACACAGTGTCGTGTCCGCCACAAATAAAGGGAAGGATAGAACATTTTATAAGCCACGACGCAATGAACATCGATTCCATAGGACCGGAAACGGTGGACGACTATTTTAACCGCGGGCTTATACACGATGCGGCCGATTTGTACAAACTTACGGTGGATGACATAAACGGTGAGGACGGCACACGCGAACGCTCGGCCCGGAAAGTGATAAAAGGCATAGAAGACAGCAGGAACGTGCCGTTCGACAGGGTGCTTTACGCCTTGGGTATAAGGTTTGTGGGCAAGGTCGTTGCACGTACTGTGGCGCGCAATTTCCGTTCGGCCGCAGCCATAGGGAATGCCACTGTTGAGGAACTGTCTGCTGTTGACGGCGTGGGCGATGTGATAGCCCAGAGCATTTACCGTTACTTTCACGACGAAGAAAACCTTGAATTCGTGGAACGCCTGCGCACGGCCGGCGTACAAATGGAAATGGGTGAGCAGGACACGCCGCAGTCGGACGCACTTGCAGGCAAAGCCATCGTTATAAGCGGGGTTTTCGCCCGGCATTCGCGCGAGGAATACAAAGCTATCATCGAGCAGAACGGAGGGCGCAACGTAAGCAGCATATCCTCGAAAACGTCGTTCATACTTGCCGGCGAAAACATGGGTCCGTCCAAACTGGAGAAAGCGCAAAAACTCGGAGTGCCCATAGTTTCGGAACAGGATTTCCTGGAAATGATAAAGCCGCAGTGAGAACGGGGCTTTATCCAGGATTGCGGCTAACCGTTGTAAGGCTTTTGCCGGAGTATAAAAGAAAAATTACCGGCTTTGGTGCAAATGGGAAGCGTTTTAATGTTTTTTTTCAAGATAATTTGTACTTTTGCCGCAAAATCAAACAGTTGTTTTTGCAGGTTTTCCGCATGAATCCGTATGCGTGCGGGAGAATGCGCGCCACTGTGCAGGAAATGCCTGCGAACATTAATAAGTAATTTCCGAATATCATGAATATGAATCCTTTCCGCGGTTTGGGAGTAGCTTTGATAACGCCTTTCAACGAAGACGGCTCAGTTGATTACGCGGCGCTTACGCACCTTGTAAACGACCAAATCGATAACGGGGCAGGCTTTATCTGCGCGCTCGGTACAACAGGCGAGACCCCGTGTCTTACTCCGGAAGAATGCAACGAAATAAAGCGTACTGTGGTAAAGACCGTAGACGGGCGTGTTCCGGTATTGCTGGGAATAAGCGACAACTGCACCGCGCGGCTCGTAAATACTGTAAAGAATACGGACCTTGGCGGCGTTGACGGCATTCTGTCGGCCGCGCCGTCGTACAACAAGCCTGTGCAGGAAGGAATTTACCGGCATTTCATGGCATTGTCGCAAGCGGCGACGCTTCCAATAGTGCTTTACAATATTCCGGGGCGCACCGGTGTTAACATCTCTGCCGATACGGTGCTGCGCCTTGTGAACGATACCGATAATATCGTTGCCGTAAAGGAAGCCTCGGGCAACATAACCCAGATAGCCGACATATTGCAGGCCAAACCCGACAGGTTCGACGTGTTGAGCGGAGACGACGCGATTACATACGAAATGCTTGGCCTGGGAGCCGTGGGAGTTATATCGGTAATAGGAAATGCGTATCCGCGGATATTCTCGTCGATGATTAAGTCATACCTTTCGGGCAATGAATCGGACGCGCTGGCAATTCATCGCAGTTTGAACAGGTTGTACAAGCTGATGTCGGTAGACGGCAACCCGGCGGGGGTAAAATCGCTGCTCGCCTTGCAGGGAAAGATAAAGAATGTGCTTCGTTTACCTTTGGTTCCTGCCTCGCAGGCAACACAGAACGCGCTTCAGGAGGTAATGAAAGAGTTGCAATAAGCACAACAAATAAACAAATCCGCCGGATTCCATGGAGTCCGGCGGATTTGTTTTATGGGATATGCTCGTTAAGTTTTATGTGTAGGATGTAATTGTTCGGTAAACCGTTTGCAAATTATTTTGCTGAGAATTTACTGCATTATTTTACCGTTGCCGTCAGGTTTTCCAATGACGGAATTACAATATGGCGGCGTGAAAATTCTATCAGGCCGCGTGATGACAGCGAATGCAGCATGCGCGAAAGTGTCAGTCGCGAAGTGCAGAGCATTGTGGCAAGGTCGGTCATCTTGACGCGAAGAACCTTTCTTCCTACAGGCCGCAGAGATTTGAAGAGTACAAACATGGCAAGCCTGCCTTCGAGTGTGTACGGTGCAGCCGGTGCAAAGCGCGATTCGAACTGCTGCGCCGTGGAGCATACAAGGTTCATGAAATTGAAACGGAATACTTCGTTTACGAGCAGTTGCGATACCACGGTTTGTTTAGGCAGCCTCATTACCCTGCAAGGTGACGCGGCGGTGTATGTACGCATATATGTGGTGTGCAGGCCGAACAGCCTTTGCGGTTCTATTACGCCGTTGGCGGGCATGTGCTCTTCAATTTCGCATATACCGTGTGGGTCGGAAGATGTAACTGTTATGCTGCCGTCCATGACTATTGTTAGCGTGCGGCATTCTTCGCCCCGTCTTGCAATCATTGCGCCTTGCCGCACTATAGTCACGGCGGGCCGCGCTTCGTCGTAGAATGACGAAAGCATGGCGCCGTCCATTCCCATAAATAAAGGGAGCGCAGCTAAGGTGTCATAATTGAGCGGTTTCATTGCTGGAATGGTTATTTACCTGGGGACTTCATTTTGCTTTTTAATTCCGGCGAAATCCATATTTCGTTTTCACCCTTTGCGTTTGAATAAATGAACATGGCTTTCAATCCGGGATTGGAGCGCAGCACAGTACGCGCCGAATCGAGACCGAGCACCATGAATGCCGTAGCATAGGCATCAGCCGTAGCACAATCGTCAGCCACAACGGTAGAAGATAATAAAGTGTGGTTTACGGGGTATCCGGTGCGCGGGTCTACGGTATGCGAATACCGGCGTCCGTCCTTATAATAAAAGCGCCTGTAATTGCCGCTTGTTGCTATGGCGCAGTCGGTAAGCCGTAGCATTGCTTGTATGCCGTTATCGGCACTTAGGCTGTCTTCCACGGGCTTGCTTATTCCTATGTTCCATTCTTTGTGCCCCGGACCGTTGCCACGAACTACAATCTCGCCTCCAATCTCTATCATGTAGTTTTTTATGCCTTTGTTGTCGAACAGCCGTGCCACCTCATCGCAGCCAAAACCTTTGGCAATGGCGCTACAGTCGAGCATTACACGCGGATCGCTTTTTACAACCCTGCCCGAAGCGTCTATCCTTACCTTGTTGAAACCTACAAAGCGTCGCATGCTGTCTATAGCTGTTTCGTTTACATCTTGGCTTTTGTTGAAGCCAAAGCCCCATGCGTTGACAAGCGGAGCAACTGTTATGTCGAATGCTCCTCCTGTTTGTTCCGAGACTTTTCCTGACAGCGTAAATACTTTGACGAACATTGTATCGACTCGCACCGGACGGTTCTGGTTTACGGCAGTGATAATGCTCTTTTTGTTGAAAGGCGACAGCGAAGAATCCACTTTTGCAAGGCGCTGTTCAATTTCAGCCTTTATGCTCGAGTGGTAAGAGTAGGTTATCTGGTAAGTGGTGCCGAATACAACGCCTTTGTCGGTTATGTATTTTGACGGCTTACGGTCGGTAAGCACGACATATACGCTTCCCGCGGCCAAGAGCAGGAGAAAAACGAGCTTCCACTTTCCTATACGGTGTGACATATTATAATATTTACTTGATACAGGCACGGCAGCAGGGATGTTTCCCCATGGTCTTTATCCGCCGGCTGCTATCTTTATTCCGAGAAGTATAAGGATTATACCGCCTGCCAGTTCGGCGTTAAAGTTGAAACGGCAGCCTATGAATGCGCCTGCCGCCTTGCCTGCCAGTGTGAGCAGGAAACTTCCTGCACCGATAATAGCGATTGGTTGCAAGATGTGTTCAACGGTTACAAGCCCCATGCATGTAAAAGTTATTCCGACGGCAAGGGCGTCCACGCTCGTAGCGAATGCAAGGTAAACGAGTGTGCCCGGTTTGTTGGGGTTGAACGCATGCTCGCAGTCGTCGTGCCTGCTTTCCCATATCATTCTCAGACCTATGAGCAGCAGCAGGGCAAATGCAATCCAATGGTCGAACGCTTCTATCTGCGAATAAAACGTTTTCGATATTCCCCAACCGACAACAGGCATTGCAGCCTGGAAAAAACCGAACAACAGCGCCATCAGCAAGGCTTGGTTCAGGTTGAAACGTTTTTCTATCATGCCGCAGGTTATTCCTATGCTGAAGCAGTCGGCTGCCAATGCTATTGAAATAAGCAAACTTTCAATCAGGCTCATCGGTGTCAGATGTCGAATATAAGGTTAAAAGTGCCTCCTATGACTGAGCTGCCGCCTTTGCCGTAACCGGGAACGTACCATGGCTCACCTACTGAGCCGGAGCTGTGCGTTATGCGGTTTTTGTAGCGAAGGCTCCAACCGAGGTGGAAAATGCTCCAAATTTTAGCCTCAAGACCGAAAACAAGCTCTATCCAGCTTTGATTGCCTTTTAGCCCGGTGTAATTGTTGGGCAATGTACCGCCCCAAATATTATCTTCGAAGTTAGGTCCGCTTATATCGTATTTAAATGTAGTGAAACCAATGCGCGCCCCTGCAAAAACACGGTTGCCGTTAGGGTTGTTCGACAAAAAGTTGTAATCGCACCCCAAGCGTATATACGGAGCGCGCGTTTCGAAATGCAGGTCGGTTGCGTCGTCGGTTTTGTCGCACACTCCGATTCCCACTTCACCAATGGGAAAATATTTCTCGTGCAGGTTAAGTCGCACGGCGCCCTCTATTTCGCCGTAAGAAGTAAATGCAACAAGAAACATGCCCATCAGGTTGCCCGACACAGAGAATCCCGCAAACAAAGGTTGCTTTACGTTGCTGTCCTTGTCGTTAGATACGTATTGCACGCCCCTTATGCGTTCGGGTGTTTCGACTGCAGTTGAATCCTGCTGCGCCATAACGGGCAATGCAATGGAAAGGCTAAGGCAAAGTAAAGTATATCTTAATGTTTTCGGTTTCATCGTAATTTACTTTTGGATTGGCCACGGCCACGCTGTCGATTCGCGAAAGCCCGGCTGCGTTGCCGTTTGAAGTCCATTCCACTCCTTTTATTTTATGGAACATCGACATGCCGCAGTCCACCGACTCAAAGTGCGGCTCGTTGGTGTGCGAGACGAATATGGTGTCGACCGACGAGGCTTCGAGTCCCATTATTTTAACCACGAACGTATCCACTTCTCTCATGTAGCTCATCGGCAGGTCGAGGCTTGATATGTTGTATCCGTAGTTGAACAGTATGCTGTCGGTTCCGGCGGCTGTAATAGTTATCGTGTCGCCGATAGTAGTGCTGCCGTTTGTTTCCGAGTTGTAAAAGCCGCAGGCCAGTTCCACCTTGTTGTTGAGCGGGCAGTCGATGTTGCTGCACGAGGCCGCGTAGGCAACCAGTGCAACAACGGCAGCCGCCGTGCAGGCTGTCAGTCGTTGGCGGTGCATTATCTGCCGTATTTTATGGAGCATAAGTGCTGGGTTATATTTCTTTTTCTATTTTGTAATTGTTCCTCTCTGCGGAGTTCCGGCTAATCAGTTCGCCGAGGAATCCGGCAAGGAACAGCTGCGTGCCGAGCAACATCATCGTAAGGGCAATATAGAAATACGGCGAGTCGGTCACAAGGTGAGCTGGTATCCCGTTTGCCAGGGCGTATAGTTTGTTTGCGCCCACAATTACTATTGCCACGAAACCTATGAAGAACATCAGCGAGCCGAGGAATCCGAACACGTGCATAGGCTTGCGCCCGAAGCTCGTAAGGAACCACAGGCTGAGCAGGTCGAGGTATCCGTTGAAAAAGCGGTTCAGCCCGCCGAACTTGGTGGAGCCGAACTTGCGTGCGCGGTGGTGCACCACCTTCTCGCCTATCTTTGCAAAGCCCGCGTTCTTTGCAAGGTAAGGTATGTAACGGTGCATTTCGCCGTAAACCTCTATGTTTTTCACAACCTCGCGGCGGTAGGCCTTGAGCCCGCAGTTGAAGTCGTGCAGGTTGTGTATTCCGCTTACAAGCCGTGCGGTGGCGTTGAAAAGTTTTGTAGGTATGGTTTTCGAAAGCGGGTCGTAACGCTTTTGCTTGTATCCCGAAACGAGGTCGTAGCCGTCTTCCATAATCATGCGCCGCAGTTCGGGGATTTCGTCGGGCGAGTCCTGCAGGTCGGCGTCCATAGTTATTACAACGTCGCCCTTGGCCTTTTCGAACCCGCAGTAAAGCGCGGCGCTTTTGCCATAGTTGCGGCGGAATTTTATTCCGTGCACGCACGGGTCATCCTTGCCCAAGTTTTCGATTACCTTCCACGAGTTGTCGGTGCTGCCGTCGTTCACGAAAATTATCTCATAACTCAGGTTGTTGGCCTTTGCAACCTTTACTATCCAGTTGTAAAGCTCCGTGAGGCTCTCTTCCTCGTTATAAAGAGGTACGACTATCGAAATATCCATGTTTTTATTGCAGTTTCGTTAATCAGTTTCAAAGTTTCGGGCGCCGCATGGCCAGCAGGGCGGTGGGCAGCGATATTATCAGCCCCGAGAAAATGCTGAAATCAAGTATGTTCGCGGCTATTGCCACGGCCGAAAGGTCCTGGAACGCTTCGGCAATGTTTTTCATGTCCTTTAGCGATATGCCTCCCGCGAGTTGTTCCATTCCGCCCGTCTCGAACAGGCGTTTCACTTCGGGAGAGTTGAGGTAGGCCATGTAGCTGTTGAAGAACGAGCCGCCGTCGAGGAACTCGAAATACAGGTAAACGCCTACAGCAAGCAGCAGGGCGGCGTAAAAATACAGCAGCAGCGAGAACATGTATCCGCGGGTAAACGTGAGCAGCCCGCCGCACACGCGCTTGCGGAAACGGTTTACCAGAAACATTCCCAGGAACGGCACCGTAACTATCACCAGCATGAAACCAAACGACGCCCCGGCGATGTTGAACGAGTTTACGAAACACGCAAGCCCGGCTATCCAATACAAGCCGAAAAGAACAGCATAATTCATCGCGAAAGCATTGGTCTGCCGGAATTGTCCGGGACGGTAATTGGTTGTGTTCATGCCAAAGTGTTATATATCCGCTACAAAAGGCAAAAATACAACTATTTTCGTTCCCGCGCAAACGGCATACGCGCTTTTGGCCTACTTTGTAAATTTCATTTCGCCGTTCACTCCGAAAAAGGTGCTTTTCGCCGGTGCCGGATTCCGGATTGGAAAATGCCACATGGGAGCAAATAAAAATTATGTCTGAGATATTTCAAAATATGTCAGACATATTTTAAAATACAAGGCACATATTTTTTGCCGGCATTCATGGGCGCTCCGGCATGTCTGTCTGGAATTCCGGAAACTTTGCGGGCCGATTCCGAAATCGGTCCGCCGCATGCAGACAAAACCGTCCGGGCTGCGCAGCCTTTACGCAATTTCATTACGAGAGGATAAAAAGATTAAAAAAGAATAAAAGACGGTGACATTTTTTTTCATACATAATTCAAAAATGTTATTTTTGCAGGATACGACGAGAGAAAGGACAATTTATTAAAAGAACATGTATGTCTACATTAAAAACTAACTACAACAAACATTACAAGGATCTTTTTATGAGCGACGACCCGATACCGCGTTTCGACGTTATAAAGAACAGCGATTTCGAGCCGGCCATAAAACAAGGCATTGCCGAGGAAGACGAGGATATCAGGAATATCACAAGCTGCATTTCCCGGCCTACGTTCGCAAACACCATCGAAAAGCTCGACTCTGCGGGCGAATTGCTCGAGCGGGTAACCGATGTGTTCTACAACCTGCTCAACGCTGCTTCCGACGAGGAAAAGGAACAGCTTGCCGAAAAATTCACGCCGATACTTGCGGCGCACCAGAACAACATCATGCTTAACCAGGACCTGTTCCTGCGCGTCAAGTATGTTTACACGCACCCGCTCAAATCGCTTTCGCCCGAAAAACTGAGGCTTACCGAAAAAATTTACCGCAGCTTCAGGCGCAGCGGCGCAATGCTCAAGGGAGAGGACAGGAAACAGTTCCGCAAGCTCACCGAGGAAGCCTCGAAACTTACGTTGCAGTTCCAGACAAACCTGTTACACGCACGCAAGAAGTTTTCGCTCAATATAATCGGGAAGGACATGCTCGACGGAGTGCCTGAAACGGTGCTCGACACGGCAGCGGCCACCGCAAGGGAAAACGGCGAAAACGGTTGGACTATAACGCTCGACGAGCCCGTGTACATGCCCGTGCTTACCTATTGCAACAACCGCGAACTCAGGCGCGCCCTTTACATGGCATACCACGGAGTGTGCCTGCGCAAAGGCGAGGACTGCAACACCGAAATATGCAAGGACATCGTAAACGTGCGGCAGAAAATGGCACAGCTGCTCGGCTACAAGTCGTTTGCCGACTATGTGCTCGAAGAACGCATGGCAGGCAGCAAGAACAACGTATATCGCATGTTCAGCGACCTCCTGGAACATTATTCCGACCCGGCAAGGAAAGAAGTGTCGCAAGTGGAGAGATACGCCAAAAGCATGGAAGGCGAAGATTTCGAACTGCAGCCATGGGACTTTGCATACTATTCGCACAAGCTGAAACTGTCGCTCTTCGACATCGACAGCGAAATGCTGCGTCCCTATTTCGAACTCTCGAAGGTGAAGGAAGGCATATTCAACCTCGCCACCGAGCTGTACGGCATAAGGTTCAGCATAAATCCCGACATACCCGTGTACGCCGGAGGCGTTACGGCCTATGATGTTGTGGACAAGAACAAGACCCTCCTCGGAGTGCTGTTCCTCGACCTGCACCCGCGCAAAGGCAAACAAGGCGGCGCATGGATGACAACATACAGCCCGCAATACATAAGTGAGAAGAAGAACCACCGCCCGTGCGTGGCAATAGTGACCAATTTCACCCCGCCCACGCCGCAGCGCCCCTCGCTGCTCACGCTCGGCGAAGTAACCACATTCCTGCACGAGTTCGGGCACGCATTGCACGGGCTAATGGCAAACACGGTTTACCGCTCGCTGAGCGGCACAAACGTTTTGTGGGATTTTGTGGAACTGCCCTCACAAATTATGGAAAACTTTGCCGTAGAGAAAAAATTCTTGAGTACATTTGCACAACACTACCAGACGGGAGAACCTCTGCCCGAAGAACTTATCGACAAGATTGTGCGCAGCCGCAATTTCAACGTAGCCTACAGCACAATGCGGCAGGTTTCCTACGGCCTGCTCGATATGGCGTACTATACGCTCGAAGAACCGCTCGGCGGTAATATAGAAGAATTCGAGCATAAGGCCATGCAGCCCGCACAGCTTCTTCCCGAAGTGGAAAATACGTGCATGACAGTTCAGTTCGGGCACATAATGTCGGGCGGATACGCTGCAGGATATTACAGCTACAAGTGGGCGGAATTGCTGGAAGCCGACGCATTCGGCGAATTCAAGGAACACGGTACGTTCTCGAAAGAAACGGCAGAGCGCTTCCGCAACTGTATCCTTTCGAAAGGCAATACCGAACCGCCCATGGAGCTGTACAAACAGTTCCGCGGCAAGGAACCTTCGATAGACGCAATGCTTGAACGCGACGGAATTCAAAAAAGGCAGTAATGCGTAACGCTCTTCCCGATACTTTGAAACGCATAAAATAACACTTGCATGACACCTGCGGAAAAGAAACAGCATGAACTCGATGTGCGCTACCTGAAAATGGCGCGTATCTGGGCAGAGAACTCATACTGCAAACGCAGGCAGGTAGGCGCGCTCATAGTAAAGGACAAAATGATAATAAGCGACGGCTACAACGGCACCCCGTCGGGTTTCGAGAACGTTTGCGAGGACGAAAACAATGTCACCAAGCCATACGTTCTGCACGCAGAGGCAAATGCCATTACCAAGATAGCGCGCTCCGGCAACAACAGCGACGGAGCCACGCTTTATGTAACGGCTGCGCCATGCATAGAATGTGCAAAACTGATAATACAGGCAGGCATTAGCCGGGTTATCTATAGCGAAGAATACCGCATAGAAGACGGCATAAACCTCTTGCGGCGTGCCGGAATAGAAGTGAAATACATTCCCGTCGAACAAGACAACTGAAAGAACTTCCCGGCCGGTGTTTGTTTGCACGGCCGGGAAAAACATAAAAGATTCAATTTCCAGAATGAACCCTAATCGCTCTTCGCGCTTCGTACCTTTGATTATTGCGTGCAGCATAGTTGCCGGAATAGCAATCGGCAGCTTTTACGCAAACCATTTTGCCGGAAACCGACTCAGCATAATAAATACATCGAGCAACAAGCTCAACGACCTGTTGCACATAATCGACGCGCAGTACGTCGACAAGGTAAACATGTCGGACCTTGTTGAAAAGTCGTTGCCCAAAATCCTCGGCGAGCTCGACCCACACTCCACCTACACCGGGGCAAAGGATGTTGAAGCCTCAATGCAGGATCTTAAAGGGAGCTTTTCGGGAATAGGAATACAGTTCACCATAATCGACGACACGATACGCATAATCACGGCCATAAACGGCGGTCCTTCGAAGGCCGCGGGCGTTGAGGCCGGCGACTGCATTGTGGCAATAGACGGAAAGCCGTTCGTCGGCAAAAAGGTAACGAACGACGAGGCCATGAAGCGCCTCAAAGGCCCCAAGGGCTCGAAAGTCACTATAAGCGTTGTTCGTCCCGGGGCTTCCAAGCCGTTGGATTTTACGATTCGCCGCGACGACATTCCCATAAAAAGCATCGAGACGGCCTATATGCTCGACGACAAGACCGGCTACATAAAAGTCGACCAGTTTGCCGACGCCACCTATCCCGAGTTCCTTGTGGCAATGGCCAAGTTAGGGCAGGAGGGGGCCACGCGCCTCGTAGTCGACCTGCGCAACAACCACGGCGGCTTCATCCAGCCGGCCATACAGATGGCTTATGAGTTCCTCCCCAAGAACCGCTTGGCGTTCTACATGCAGGGGCGGCATTCTCCGCGCGAAGACTTTGTTAGCGACGGGCGCGGCTCACACCAGAACACCCCGCTCGTTGTGCTCGTTAACGAGGAAAGCGCTTCGGCCAGCGAGATATTCGCCGGCGCAATGCAGGACAACGACCGCGCCACCATAGTAGGCCGGCGCACGTTCGGAAAAGGCCTTGTGCAGGAATCCATCGAGTTCCGCGACGGCAGCATGCTGCGGCTCACCATAGCAAGGTATTACATGCCCTCGGGCCGGTGCGTGCAGAAACCTTACGTTCCCGGCAAGCAGGAAGAGTACGACATGGACATACTCAACCGCATAAACAGCGGCGAGCTTGAGTCGAAAGACAGCATAAAGGAAAGCGGAAAGAAGTACTTCACCCGCTTGGGGCGCGTTGTTTACGGCGAGGGCGGTATAACGCCCGATGTCTTCGTGCCCGAAAAGAGCGAAAACATGACATCCTACTTCAAGGAAGCCGTGATGAACGGACTTATATTCAAATATGCCTATATCTACACCAACGCCAACCGCGAAAAACTCTCGTCGTTCGGCAGCTGGCAGGAGGCCGTGGCTTTCCTCAAGAAGCAGAAGCTCGTCGACAAGTTCGCAACCTATGCCGACAAGAACGGCCTGCAGCGCAGGAATATACTGATAAAGAAATCGCAGCGCCTGCTCGAGCATTACCTTATGGGTTACATAATCGACGACCTCATGGGGCGCGATGCGCTCAACCGTTTCCTCAATGCCGATGACCCGTGCGTTGAGCAGGCCATAAAGATAATGAACGAGGGCAAGGCTTTCCCCCAAGCTCCCGAAAAGGATACCAAAAAAGGCAATGCCGACAAAAAAAGAACTGCGCAAAACCATCTCCGCTCAAAAGCGCTCGTTCCCCGAAGGAACATTGCGTGAGATGTCAATACCTGTAATGTGCCGTCTGGAAAGCCACGCGCTTTTCCGGGCGGCACATACCGTTTTGCTCTACAGCTCCCTGCCCGACGAGGTGGACACACATACCTTTATCCGTCGTTGGGAGGGGCGTAAACGCATACTCCTGCCCGTAGTGGTGAGCGACAGCGAACTCGAGCTGCGCGTTTATACCGGCAGCAGCAACATGCGGCGCGGGGCGTTCAATATCGACGAACCGGCCGGCGCAGCGTTCACCGATTACGGCAGCATAGACCTTGCCGTTATTCCGGGAGTGGCTTTCGACCGGCACGGCAACCGCCTCGGGCGGGGGCGCGGCTACTACGACCGCCTGCTTGCAAGGCTCGGCCGGGCGGGTGTCCCCACAATCGGCGTGTGCTTCGATTTCCAGAAACTCGACGCCATACCGGCCGAAACCCACGACATAGCCGTAGGCGAGGTGCTCTGAAACCTTGCGCGTCGCACCCACGGCCGCAAGCGTGAAAGCAGGAGCTGCAATACAGTCATCCGCGACAGCGGAACACGGGCCTTAAAAAGGCGTTTTTCGGTACGGAAAAATGAAAACTCATTTTCACGTGGTTATACCCCCTTCTGAGCAAATGAAAAATACAAGGCACATATTTCGAAATATGTCAGACATATTTTGAATTATGTCCGACATATTTTTCCCGCCTTGAAAACCGGCTTTTTTCATGCAGACAAAAAGAGCGCGGCCCTGCGGCAAGCGCCGTGGCAGGCAGTAACCCCCCTTTTGTTTGTAAGCCCGGCGTCCTTGCCGTACCATTATATAGTATGTGTTCCCTTGCTGAAAGGCGTTGCAACCGGCCATATTTTTTTAATTTCCCGGTGTTATTCAAACTTTTTTTATTTATTTTGTGCCAAAATCAGCATATAAGTTTATGAAAACAAAAATAGCATTATTCTCCGTGCTGCTCTCGGTTGCGTCGGGCTCTTACGCCCAAGGCGACCACATGCGCCGCATGAACCCTGTGAACTTCTCGCACGTAAAGATACACGACGCTTTCTGGACTCCGCGCCTCGACAAGCACATGTCGGCCACGCTGCCGGTTTGTATCGACCAGATTGAAAACAAAACCGGACGCATACAGAACTTTGTGAACGCCTCGAAAGGCACCGGCAAGCATTCGGGCATTTTCTTCGACGACAGCGACGTGTATAAGGCTATCGAAGGCATGGCCTACGCGCTTACCAACCACCGCGACCCGGCGCTCGAGCGCAAGGCCGACGAGTGGATAGACAAGATATGCGCCGCGCAGCAGCCCGACGGATACCTCAATACTTTCTACACCCTTTCGGGCATGGAAAACCGCTGGACCGACATGAACATGCACGAAATGTATTGCGCCGGCCACATGATTGAGGCCGCCGTGGCATACAAGAACGCCACCGGCAAACGCAAGTTCCTCGACACGGCCATACGCTTTGCCGACCACATGATGAACACCTTCGGCCCGGGTAAACGCCACTGGGTGCCCGGGCATGAGGAGATAGAACTCGCCCTTGTCAAGCTCTACGACGAGACAAAGCAGGAAAAATACCTCGAATTCGCCAACTGGCTCATCGACGAGCGCGGCCACGGGCACGGAGTGTACAAAAACGACCTGTTCAACAACCTGGCATACGACCAGGACGAAGTGCCCGTAACCGAGCTGTTCAGCATTGGCGGCCACTCCGTTAGGGCCATGTACCTGTTCTGCGGCATGGCCGACGTTGCGGCCCTCACCGGCAACAAGGCCTACACCAATGCCCTCGACAGCCTTTGGGAAGATGTTGTTCACCGCAACATGTACATCACGGGCGGCATAGGCTCATCGGGCGATAACGAAGGCTTCACCACCGATTACGATCTGCCCAACGAGCAGGCATACTGCGAAACGTGCGCCTCGGTGGGTATGGTGCTCTGGAACTGGCGACTCAACCTCATGACGGGCGACGCCAAGTACGTCGACGTGCTCGAGCGCGCCATGTACAACGGAGCATTGGCCGGAATATCCCTCTCGGGCGACAGGTTCTTCTACGTCAACCCGCTTTACTCCAAAGGCGGCCACCACAGGCAGGAGTGGTTTGGCTGCGCATGCTGCCCGAGCCAGATTTCGCGCTTCCTCCCCTCGATAGGCAATTATATATATGCCCTTTCCGACGACGCATTGTGGGTAAACCTCTTCATCTCGGGCAATGCCGACATACCCGCCGGCAACGGCACCCACATCAACGTGTCGCAAAGCACCAAATACCCCTGGGACGGACAGGTGGAAATAACGCTGAACACCAAGCTGCCCATGAAACAGCTACGCATACGCATACCGCAGTGGGCAGGCGAATACACCATAGCCGTTAACGGCAAGAAGAAAAAAGCCAAGGCCGACAAGGGCTACGCTGTGATAAGCCGCAAATGGAAGGCCGGCGACCGCATAACGCTAACACTGCCCATGGAGACGCGCGTAACCGCTGCCGACCCGAGGGTGAAGGAAAATATCGGCAAGCGCGCCGTAGAGCGCGGCCCGCTCGTTTACTGCATGGAGCAGGTAGACAATACGGTAGACGTGGACAACGCTACGCTGACCCCGGACACCAAGTTCTCGTTCGCCTTCAACCAGGAGAAACTCGGAGGTGCCGGCCTCATAACCGCCACGGCCGGGAACGGCGCTTCGCAAAGCCTGAACCTCATACCGTATTATGCGTGGGACAACCGCGAGGCAGGCAAAATGGCCGTATGGCTCAAATACGAATAACTCCCGCGCGTGACGCGGTAGTGATATTACTGTTGACATGAGAGCCGGCGTACACCTTGTGAAAGGCGTGCGCCGGTTTTCGTTTACGCCGGTACTTACGGGGGAACATGCCTTTTGCGTGCCGGCGGGGCGGGGAAGATGTCGCTTTTTGTCTGCGCGAAACGGGTACTCGTTTTCAGGGAGTTATACCCCTCTCTGAGCAAATGAAAAATACAAGGCACATATTTTAAAATAGGTCGGACCTTTTTTAAAATACAAGGCACATATTTTTCAGCCCCTGAAAACCCGCTCCGAAAAACACACTTTTAAGGAGGCTTTTTCAACCCAATTTGGTCGTTTGGCTTTGTCAAATTGCGTGCTTATGCCCGGCGGATAGCTATGCGCCCGTCTGAAGACGTAGCGGGCTACGGCTAAGCCGGGCGGGAAGGCTGGTGGCGGCATAAGTGCGCAGGTTGGCCAAAGGACCCACTCGACGTTGCTACTTAATTCCCTAATGGCCGTTTTGGGTTTAACGCTTCGTGATTAGCTTGTTTTAACACCCTGCATTGTTATGGTTGGTGCGCCCTTTTTTATTGTGAATGGAATTTTATTTTATCCCCTCCGTTAAAAAAATCTTAATACAATGAAAATTTTTTAGCCTGTTTGTTGCGAGAATCTAAAAAAATCCGTTCTTTTGTAAAAGACCTGAATTCTACAATCGAGTACATGAAAACCATGTGGCCCTTTGTATCCATTCGCTAACCGATAATAAAACCATAAAAACCCATTTAAAAAAGTATTTTATGAAAAAACGAAAACTGATGATGCTCCTTTGCCTGATGGCAATAGGGGCGTGGCTGTGTCCGCTGCATGCCGACACCGGGCCGCAGAAAAAGTTGACGAGGGATGCATACGTCATCTGGGAACCCCAGCTTGGCGACGCCTCGCAGATTATCTCCAACAGTAACGCCACTGCCGACGGGTCGGACTACGCCAACCTGATAGACAATGACGTGAGTACGATTTTCCACTCCATCTGGGACACGGACATGGCTTTGACTACCACCACCGTGGACTCGTGGGTGGCAAAACTGGCTACTCTTTCGGGCGGTATAAACTCCGACCCGGGCTACCATTTCCTGCAAGTGCAGCTCAGCGAGCCGGCAAGCTCGTTCCGCTTCGAGTACAAGGGGCGTAACTCCGACTGGCACGACAACCCCAACCACATCGAGATTTTCGCCACCAACGACCCCGGACTCTGGGCAAGCCCTACCAACTCCAACCAGGACCAGTGGGATAAGATTACCGAGCTCACCCCGGAGAACACCGACTTCCCCGAGGACGTTCTCGTAATCGACGAGGCTTGGCAGTCGCCGGTAATAACAATGCCCGAAGCATACCAGTACATCCGCTTCGTGGTAAAAGGTACGACGCACCAAAACAAGGTGGACACCCGCATGTTCGCAGTGCCCGACATAACGGGCGTTTCGTTCAACCTGAGCGAGTTCCAGATCTATGTGCCGCGCGAGTCCACCGACCCCGGAGACATACTCCAAAGCCTCGTGGACAGCGTGCAGAACGTATGGACGAACTACCAGTTTGAGATAGGTACGGACCCGGGATATGTGGACAGCACCAAATATGCCAGCACATACCGCCTGTATGAGGAGGCTTTGGATGCTTTGTTCTTGAGCCTGACCGACGAAGAATACACCGATTACATCAACCGCTTGCGTGCGGCCGTTACCGACTTTATGACAACGGGTATCAACCAGGTTGAGACGGGCTATTACAACTTCGTGAATACCTATCCAGAATATATGAACAGGCAGAACACCACCATGTCGATGTACGTCAACCCGCAGAAGGAACTCGCCTGGACAAAGAGCGACTCGCTCAGCGCAATGCAGTTGTGGTACGTGGAGAAGCTCGACAGCGGACGCTATTCCATAAAGAACGTCGCTTCAGGCGAATATATCGGCACCATCGCGGGCACGTCGCAACGCGTGCCCATGACAGCTACGCACCAGACCGACCAGTGCTTCGAGTGGCTGCACATGTTCCCCGGGCAGTTCCATATATATAATGTGAAGAACGACGTGCCTTACCATACCGAAGACCACAATAGCGGTGCGGGCACAGCAGGACGCATAGTAACGTATGACGGCACCGGCAACTCGTGCTCCGAGTGGTACATGCGCCGCGTGACCGACCAGGAACTTATCGACAAGCTCGTTGCCGAAGGCCCGCAGACGCTCCTGGCTTCAGTCATGAACCTTGCCTTGGACAGCGCAAACATGTCGCGCAACAAAGCCAACGAATACACCAAGCTCATCACCAGCGCCGACCAGATAAGCTCCAACGCACAAAGCGCCGGCGACGGCTCGGCATACGCCAACCTAATCGACAACAATACCGGGACGATATTCCACTCCGTCTGGGACGCTGCGTTCGCTTCGCCCACACTGCCGGGCGACAGCTACGGCTGGCACAACTTGCAGTTCACGCTCAACGAGCCCATCTCGCAGATACGCTTCGAATTCACCGGGCGTAACGACGCTTCATGGTGCGACACGCCCAACCATATCACCATCTACGCCACCAACGACGACGCCCTCGGCGCAAGCACGGCGGCTGCCGACTCGGCTTCGTGGACGCAGATTCTGGACATGACCGACGATGAGTACAACTTCCCGGCAAGGGTGGCATTGGGCTATTACTCCTCACCGATAATCGACCTCGGCGGCGAGTACAAGTACCTGCGCTTCGTTGTTAAGAGCACGGTGAACACAGTTGAAGGCGGCGGCCGCTATGGAGCATTCACCTCACCGTCGGCCACCGGCGTTACGTTCAACTTGAGCGAATTCCAGATTTACGACCCCGTGCCCACAGAGAAGTCGCAGTACTACACCGTTCCGGGCATGAAAGAGGCTTGCGACGCCCTCGAAGAGGCTATGACTGCCGCACAGGAGAAACTTGCGGCCGGCACAGTCACCGAGGCCGACATTGCAGCCCTCCAGGTTGCTTACCGCCTTGTCGACTCTACCTACGTAGACCGCAACGCACAGTTCAACAAGCTGAAGGAACTGCTCGAATCGGGCGAGAACCTTTACAACACTTCAACCGGTGCGCGCGTTCCTCAGATACGCGACGCTTCGCAGATGAACACCAACAGCGACGATAAAGCTACGAGCCAGTTGCCCAACCTTATCGACGACAACACAACCACAGTATTCCACTCTGTTTGGAACACTGCAATGGCTAAGGAAGACCTTACGGTTCAGGAATGGACTGATACTATCAACATTACTTACCCGAACTCTATCGGTACAGGTTATCACAACCTGAACGTAGCGCTTGCAGAGCCCGTATCGTCGTTCTTCTTCGAGTTCTACAGCCGTCCCGACGCTAACTGGCACGACAACCCCAGCGACATTATTATTTACGCAACAAATGATCCCGAGTTGTTTGCCGACCCGCGCGACTCCAACACCCCGCAGTGGACTCAGATAACCGAGCTTACCGAAGGATTCCCCACCGGTATGACCACGGAGATACCTTACACCTCGCCCACTATCGAGCTCGGCGGTGAGTACAAGTACATCCGCTTCGTTGTCAAGAACACCTGCCTTGCAAACAACCCGAACGATGACGCTACGATTGCCGATACGCGCAACTTCGCTCATCCTGACATCACGGGTATCACGTGGAACTGCTCCGAGTTCCAGGTTTACACCGGCCTCGACCCCGAAAGCATACAGTACAACTACATCGAAGAGGTACGTGTTGCTGCCGACGAGTTGAGGGAAGTACTCGACAAGTATGCAAACTACACCGCAAGCGACATCAACTCGGAAGAACCGGTTGACGAGCTGACGGCGGCGGTTGAGAAACTCCGTGAGGCATACGTCGACACGAATGAGGTATGCGATCTCTATGACGACTACAAGGAAATCTTGGGCCGCGAGATATACGACGGCGACCTCCCCGGCGACGTTGACGACTACTCGGCAGTAGAGACGTTCGACGCAACCCTCGACGAGGCACGCGCGCTCATCGACCCGAAACGTCCGACCCACGAACAGGTGAACACCGCTATGGACATGATAACCTCCGGCTACGAAGAGTTCATGAGCCACGTTATACTGCCGCAGCCATACGTATGGTACGTAATCCGAAGCGGTGTAAAGAGCGAAAGTTATCAGTACGCTATCAACCAGCCTATCTTCCTGAGCAGCACATCTACAGGTTCCAAGCTCAGTATCGGCGGCTATCCAGAAGGCGGTGAATGGTCGGATGTTTACGCTATCTGGCGTCTCGTACCGGTTGAAAGCAACGAACCTGTTGCTGAAGGCGAAGAAATCAAGCCTTGGGAGCAGACGTTTGCTATCCAGAGCCTCGGAACGGGCCAGTACTGGGGTAAATACAACGGTCGGGGAACGGCCAACAGCCCGGTAATGGAAAGCGAGCCTACTCCTTACCACATCTACTTCTACGGCAACGGCTGCTTCGCAATGCAGCAGGAGGGCGTAGAGGATCCGTTCGACCGTATCAAGGCTGACGGCACCGACAAGGTAATCTGCAACTACCCGGCAAACGGCGGCGACCAGCAGTCGTGGAAGTTCGAGAGTGTTGCCGAAAACGGAGACGGAATGGTGAATATCAACTGGTTCTCGGCAAATACCACAAGAATTATAACCCTGCCGTTCGACCTCACGGGTGACAACGCCCTTAAAAACCTCAACGACAATATCGCAACCTACGCGGTGAACAGCGTAACCATGGATGAGAGCGCTGAAGGCGGCGAACCGTCGTACACCCTCACGCTCACGGCCAAGGAAGAGTTCGAGGCAGGCGAGCCGTTCATAATCGAGACTTTGGCCGAGCCTGATGCTAACGGCAACCAGCCGCTCTGGTTCAGCCTCCCGCCCGAAGAGGCAGATGCTCTTGTCGACACCAGCGCTGTTGACTACAACGGCCTCGTGGGAACGCTCCAGGGCATGACCATCAAGGGCCAGGCAAGCCTGTACTTCCTTAACTCGGTATTGAACGTAGCCACCGACGCGGGCTACACCCTGCAAGGACGTGACGGCTATATCGACTTCACCAAGGTGAAAGACCTCGGCGGCCAGATTGACAAGACCATCACCATCAACGGCGTAATCAACGACATACAGAACGTTGAAATCGTTGAGGAGAACAGCGAGTTCGTGGATGTCTACACAATCGACGGCGTGCTCCTGAAGCGCAACGTCAAGGCTTCCGAAGCTACCGACAACCTCAGCAAGGGCATTTACATCGTAGGAAAGAAGAAAGTCCTCGTCAAGTAAACCGTCCCCTACTGTATGACAAATCACCCGTGCCGCCCGCTGCGGCGCGGGTGTTTTTTTGTGCCCCGCGGCAGCGCGCGGCGTATAACGGCGGGAACGGCATAAAGAAAGCGCGTGGTGGAGCGGGCATTTCTTCCGGCGGCGAAATTTGTCTGCGTCCGGGAATATCCTACGCGTCCGCAGTGACATTTTTTAACGTGTTGCAACAGCCCCGCGAGGGCGGAAATGTTAAAACGCAAAAAGCCCTCCGAACCCCCTCTCGGAGCAAAGAAAAAATACAAGGCACATATTTCGAAATATGTGCCTTGTATTTTAAAATATGTCAGACCTTTTTTTGCCCCTGTATTAACCGGGGCTTGCGGCGGCCTTTTCGTGATTAATTAAAATTCTATAAAAGGCAGTTTATTTTAGTAATATTTACTTGTGCAAAACGAAACAATTTAATATATTTGGCACGGGCGTGTCGCGCTTTCGTGCGCGGGCTTCCCGCCTTGCCCCCATGCGCCGCTAACCTTAGAACATTGAGATATTCATTAACCATTAAAACAAATCCTATGAAGCGAAAGATTTTATTAGCGCTCCTGTGCATGTTGTTGCCGGGAGCATGGCTGTGTCCGCTTCTTGCCGACACCGGCCCGCAGAAGAAAGCCACCAAGGCTGGCTACATAATATGGGAGCCGCAGATAACCTCGGGCGACCAGTTCAGCTTCAACAGTGTGCACACGGATTATTCCGTTCCATACACCAACCTCATAGACGGAGATGTAAACACTTACTTCCACTCCGTGTGGGACGCGGGCGGCATGAAAAACGCCAGCATAACGGAGGACGAATGGGTGCAGATACTATCCGGGCTTTATAACGGCGTGAATACCGACCCTGGCTACCACAACATACAGGTTGCCCTCGGTGCGCCGGTCAGCACGTTCCGCTTCGAGTACAAGGGCAACAACAACGCCACGTACCACGACAACCCCAACCACGTGGTCATTTATGCAACGAACGACCCGTCGGTGGCCGCAAGCACGTCGAACTCCAACCAGGACCAGTGGACGTTCATTACCGAACTCACACCCGAGAACGGCAACTTTCCCGCCAACGAGGTTGTCATAAGGGAGCCGTACCAGTCGCCCGAGATAACCATGCCCGAGCCGTTCCAATACCTGCGTTTCGTGATTAAGGGCACTACCAACCAGAACCAGACGGCAGAGCGCACCTTTGCCGCTCCCGACGTTACGGGCGTTACGTTCGACATAAGCGAGTTCCAGGTGTATGCCCCGCGCGAGTCCACCGGCCCGGCCGACGAGCTCCAGGCTCTTGTTGACAGCGTGCAGAACATGTGGAACAACAACGATTACCAGATAGGCACCGATCCCGGCTATGTCGATGCCGACAAGTATGCCGCCGCCTACTCCGCCTGGGAGGTGGCTGAAAGCGCGGTGTTCAATGGTGCCGCCGACAGCGAGTGCGCCGAATACCTGGCACAGTTGCGCGCCGCCCTCACCGACTTCATCGAAAACGGAATACACGGCGTTGATACAGGCTATTATTATTTTATAAACTGCTATCCCGATTACCAGCGGCTGCAAGGCGTTACGAAATCCATGTGTGTCAACGCGCAGGGTGAACTCGGCTGGGCCAACACCGATTCGCTCGACGCAACACAGCTGTGGTACGTCGAGAAATTAGACAACGGCTACTACTCCATAAAGAACGTTGCCTCCGGCCAATACATCGGCTCGGTGAAAGGCGTGTCGAAGCGCGTGCCAATGACGGCCACGCACGTGACAGACCAGACCATAACAGCCGACGGTTCAGTAGTGGGGCAGTACCACATAGCCAACGTCTTGAACGACATCGAATACCATACCGAAGGGCATGAAAACGGCGTGGGCATAAGCGGGCGCATAGTAACGTTTGACGGCGTGAGCAACAGTGCCTCGGTGTGGCTTCTGCACAAGCCCGCAAGCCAGGAAATCATCGACAAGCTCCTCGCCGAAGGGTCCACAGCCCTGTTGCGCGAGAACATGAGCCTCGCCCTTGACAGCGCGAACACCTCGCGCATGAAGGCCAACGAATACACCAAGCTCATCACCCGTGCCGACCAGATAAGTTCCAATGCGTACAGCACGGGCGACGGCTCCACTTACGCAGGCCTCATCGACAACAACACCAACACGATATTCCATTCCGTTTGGGAAGCAGCCATGGCAGCACCCACCGTCCTGGGCGAGAGCTACGGCTGGCACAACCTCCAGTTCACGCTCGACGAACCCGTGTCTCAGATAACTTTCGAGTTCCGCGGCCGCGTGAGTTCCGGCGGTTATTGGGACACTCCCGACCACATGACGCTGTACGGTACCAACGACGACGCCCTCGGCGCAAGCACGGCGGCTGCCGACTCCGCGCAGTGGGACATGATAGCCGACATGACCGACGACGTTTACAACTTCCCGGGCCGCATACCTCTGGCACACTACATGTCGCCCGTAGTCGACCTCGGCGGCTCGTACAAGTACCTCCGCTTCGTGGTGAAGCACACCGTGACAATGGAACCCGGCGCGCCGCGCGCCAGCTCGTTCATGTCGCCGCAGGCCACGGGCGTTACGTTCAACTTCAGCGAGTTCCAGATTTATAACCCCGTGCCCACCGAGAAGTCGCAGTACTACACCGTCGAAGGCATGAAGGAGGCTTGCGACGCACTTGAAGCAGCCATAGCCTCGGCACAGGAAAAACTCACCGCCGGAACGTTCACCGAAGCCGACATTGCGGCGCTGCAAACGGCTTACCGCCTTGTCGACTCTACCTATGTGGACCGCAGCGGCCTGTACACCGAGATGAAGTCTTTGCTCGAGACCGGTACCAACCTGTATGACACGTCTACCGGCTCGCGCGTTGCGCTCATAAACGATGTGTCGCAACTCAAGGCAAACAGCGTCGACCCGGGAGAGGGAGGACTCGACGCCATGATTGACGGCGACATCACCACCAGCTTCAATTCCGTTTGGAACGTTGCCATGCGTGAACCGACAACCACGAAAGAATCGTGGGAAGAACTCATTCTGAACACATATTCAGAATCACTCGGCGCGGGTTACCACAACCTCAGCGTTTCGCTCGCCGCGCCGGTGAAGTCGTTCTTCTTCGAATACTTCTCGCGCTACGGCACGGAATATCACGACAACCCAACCGACATTGAAATCTATGCAACGAACGACGCTTCGCTTTACGATGATGTACGCGCCGACGGTACATCGAAGTGGCAGTTCATAACCGAGCTTACCGAAGGATTCCCAACCGGCGGGTACTCCGAGATACCTTACACTTCGCCTGTAATAGAGCTTAACGGCGAGTACAAGTACATCCGTTTCGTTGTTAAGAACACTTCGACGGCCAACAACCATGAGGACAACCCCGGCGTAGCAAACAACCGCGACTTCGTGGTGCCCGAAATAACGGGTATTACGTGGAATGTAGCGGAGTTCCAGATGTACACTGGCCTCGACCCGGAGAGCATACAGTATAACTATATAGAGGAAGTGCGCGTTGCCGCCGACGAGCTTAAGGAAGTAATGGACAAGTATGCCGGTTTCACGGCCAGCGACATCAATTCCGAAGCACCGGTCGACGAGCTCGCGGCCGCTGTTAAGAAGCTCCAGGAGGCATACGTCGACACGACGGAAGTGTGTGGGCTTTACAAGGAATACAAGGAAATCCTTTCGCGCGGCATTACCGAGGGCGACCTCGTGGGCGACGTTGACGACTATTCGGCTGTCGAGACATTTGACGCAGCCCTTGACAATGGACGCGCACTCATCGACCCCAAACGGCCTACCAAGGAACAGGTGAACGCCGCTACCGATGTTATAACCTCTTCTTATGAAGAATTCATGAGCCACGTAATCATGCCCGAGCCTTACGTATGGTATGTAATACGCAGCGGCTCGACGCGCGAATATGCGATAGACCAGCCTGTATACCTCGGCGACGTATCGGCAGGGGCTAAACTCTGGATAGGTCCTTATCCTTTGGACGGCACCGGCAATGAATACCGCGACATTTACGCTATCTGGCGTCTTGTGCCCGTTGAAGGCAACGAGCCGGCAGACGGCGAAGAACCCAAGCCTTGGGAACAGAAGTACGCTATTCAGAGTCTCGGAACCGGACAGTACTGGGGCCCGTATCGCGGACCGGGAGCGGACAACAGTCCTCTCATGAGCAACGAACAGACACCTTACAACATCTACTTCTACGGCATGGGTTGCTTCGCCCTGCAGCAGGAAGGCGTTGAAGACCCGTTCGACCGTATCAAGGCTGACGGCACCGAGTTCGTAGTGCTCAATTACCCGGCCAACGGCGACCACCAGCAGGCATGGAGGTTTGACGACGTGCTCGAAAACAGCGGCGATATGGTAAATATCAACTGGTTCCCGGCACAGTCGACCAGCATTATAACCCTGCCGTTCGACCTCACGGGCGACAACATGATAAGCAACATTAACGGCGACATCAAGACCTACGCAATCAACAGCGTGGTAGAGAACGAAGCCGCTGAAGGCGACGAACCGTCGTACACCCTCACGCTCACAGAGAAGTTTGAGTTCGAGGCAGGCGAGCCGTTCGTTATCGAAACCTTGGCGGAGCCCGACGCAAACGGACAGCAGCCGCTTGTATTCATTCTCCCGCCTGCAGAGGCTGACGCAATTGTTGACACTTCGGCAGTTGACTACAACGGTCTTGTAGGTACACTCGAAGGATTGACAATAAAAGGCCAGGCAAGCCTGTACTTCGAGAACTCGATACTCAATGTAGCTACTGACGCCGGTTACACGATACCCGGCCGCAGCGGATACATCGACGTAACGAAGGTTAAGGACCTCGGCGGTTCGATTGACAAGACCATTACAATCAACGGCGTAATCAACAACATCAAGAACGTTGAAATAGTTGATAATGAAAACGAGATTGTAGACGTCTACACAATCGACGGCGTGCTCATTAAACGCAACGTCAAGGCTGCCGAAGCAACCAAGAACCTCGCGAAGGGCATTTACATCGTAGGAAAGAAGAAAGTACTCGTCAAGTAAATACTTCTTCATACATGTTTTCGGGAATCCCGCACCCCTCCGGGGGGTGCGGGATTCTTTTTCCCGCGGCAGCGGCGGGGCGGAGCGGGCAGGCAGTGGCGGTGCAAGGAGGCGGCCGCCGTTTTTGTCCGCGTTCCGGGGCTTTTTCCAGGCGGGTTTCCGGGGCGGCAAAAAATATGTCTGAGATATTTCAAAATATGTCTGACATATTTTGAAATATGTGCCTTGTAATTTTTCCTATTCCCTATGCCGGCCCGCGGCCTTGAAAAATAGTTTTCTGTTTCCGCGTGCATGGGAACGCCGTTCCCGCCTTACGGTTTCATCTTTCGGACACCTGCAAAGCCGTGCCCTGTTTTTCCCGGAATAGGTGTGCGTCCCATGTAATAGGGCACGGAAAAACGCCAAACAGCTGCAAAATTTTTAAATTTAACTATAAATTAACTATTTCGGGGGAGATGATTTATTAATTTATACTAATTTTGAAGCGTAGTTTCCCTGCCGATGTCCGCCGCTTCAATGCTATGCGTGCGGATATGGGGCTTGCAGGCAATGACACCTCAATTTATAACAATAAAAAAATAACGTATTATGAAACGAAGGAAACTTTTAATGCTCCTGTGTGCCTTGGTGCTCGGGGCATGGGTGAGCCCTTTGCGGGCCGACCCGGACGGTGCAATTGATTTGCGCGTCATGTCTTCAACATCCGCGTCCTAAACACGGACGACGCGGTTGAAAACCAGTGGACAAACCGCATTGACAGAGTTTGTGCCCTTATTAAAGAAGTGCAGCCCGACCTGCTCGGCGTGCAAGAGGCCGTGCCGCAGCAGTATGAGGATGTCAAGGCCGGCCTGGACGGGTACGTAAGCATTTTTGCCGGGCGCGACGACGGCACCAAGGGAGAAGGCACGCCAATATTCTACAAGGCCGACAGGTTCCGCCTTGTCAACAGCGGGCACTTCTGGCTGTCGCCTACTCCCAACCAGCCGTCTATAGGCTGGAACGCCTCGTGCAACCGCATTGCCGTGTGGGCAGTGCTCGAAGACGTGGCCACGGGAGCGAGTTTCGTTTACCTCAACACGCATTTCGACCACGTTAGCGAGGAGGCCCGCATTGAATCGGCCAAGCTCATCAAGGAGACGGTGCGCGGCCTGGCTCCAAGCCTGCCGTTCGTGTTCAACGCCGACTTCAACCTGAATGACAAGTCGGAAGGTTACGACCTGCTCGTGAACTACTCATACCCGTGCATAGACACGTGGAAAGCGGCCGCGGAAACCGAGGGCGGGCCCGGCACGCTCGACATCTGGGGCACTTATCCCAACGTGGCCGATCATAAGATAGACTTCATCTTTGCGTCGAAAGGCACCACAGTGGAGCGTTCCGTGATTTGCCCGGCCGCAAACAGCGCGGGCAAGTACTACTCCGACCATAAGGCCATATATGCCGACATCGCACTGGCCAAAGAGGCTGACAGCGGCGCGTCGCTGATATGGGAATCGCAGCTCGGCATAGCCGAACAGATTAAATCGAACAGCCTGTCGACCGACGACGGCGGCGCTTACGCCAATCTCATCGACGGCGACGTGAGCACCATATTCCACTCCGTCTGGAGCGACGAAATGGCTTCGGGTTCCACAACTGAGGAATCGTGGGTGGCAACGCTGGCCACGCTGAGCGGCGGCATAAATTCCGACCCCGGTTATCACAACCTGCAATTCGAACTCTCCGAGCCGGTGAGCTCGTTCCGCTTCGAGTACCTGGGGCGCAACTCCGACTGGCACGACAACCCCAACGACATCGAGATATTCGCCACCAACGACCCCGCACTCTGGGAGAGCACATCGAACGCTGACCAGGACAAGTGGGTGCGCATAACCGAACTTACCCCAGAGAACACCGATTTTCCAGGCGACGTGCTCGTAACCGAAATACCCTGGCAGTCGCCGGTAATCAACATGCCGCAGGCGTTCAAATACCTGCGCTTCGTGGTGAAAGGCACGACGCACATGAACAAGGTGGATTCCCGCATGTTCGCCGTGCCGGAAATCACGGGCGTTACCTTCAACCTCTCCGAACTGCAAATCTACGCCCCGCGCGAAGCCTCCGGCCCGGGCGACGAGTTGCAGGCCTTGGTTGACAGCGTGGGCACGATATTCAAGCTTTACGGGTTCGAGTTCGGCACCGACCCGGGATTTACCGACCGGACCAAGTATGAAACAACCTACAGCCTGTACGAACAGGCCCAGGCAGCAATTTTGGACGGCGCTTCCGACGAGACGCTCGCACAATACAGCGCCGACCTGCGCGCAGCCATCGGCGAACTCATGGCAACGGGCGTGCACCCCGTGGAGACGGGCTACTACAACATCGTGAATGCTTATTCCGGCTTTGAGCACTACCAGGGCATAACCAAGTCGCTGTGCGTGAACGAAGACCGGCAGCTCGCCTACGCCTCTACCGACACCGGCAACGCAACGCAGCTGTGGTACATCGAGAAGCTCGCCGACGGCAAATTCTCCGTTAAGAACGTGGCCTCGGGCGAGTATATAGGCACTGTTCCCGAAGGCGGCACAAACGTGGCCATGACACCCGCGCACGAAACCGACCAGACAATAGAATGGCTTAAGGCAATGCCCGGACAGTTCCACATATACGGCGGCGGAAACTACACGAGCCTCGCTGTCGCAAGTTATAACGACGGCATGAGCCGTGAAGGGCTCATCGTGAAGCAGGACGGCTCGGGCAACTCCGTGGCCGAATGGTATTTGCGCCACGTAACCGACCAGGAGCAGATAGACCGCCTCGTAAACCAGGGCGCGCAGGCGTTCCTTGCAGAGGAAATGTCACTCGCCTTGGACAGCGCACGCACCTCGCGCAACAAAGCCAATGATTACAAGGCGCTCATAACGCGCGAAGACCAGATAAGCGCCAACACGCAGAGCACGAGCGACGGCTCGGCCTACAAACACCTCATCGACGGCTCCACCTCTACGGTTTTCCACTCCGCGTGGGACCGCGCGCGTTACTCCACGGCCGGCCTGCCGCTCGGGAGTGGCGACGGGTGGCACAACCTGCAATTTGCGCTCGACGAACCGGTGTCGAAAATCACCTTTGAGTTCACCGGACGCAACGACGCCTCTTATTGCGACACACCTAACCACATAACAATCTACGGCACCAACGACGACGAACTTGCAAAAAGCACCGCTGCGGCCGACTCCTCCTTGTGGACAGAGATAATCGACATGACCGCCGCAGAATACAACTTCCCCGTCAGGGTGGCGCTCGGACATTTCTCGTCGCCCGTAATCGACCTCGGGGCAGATTACAAATACCTGCGCTTCGTGGTGAAAGGCACGGTGAACAGCGGGCCGGGCAGCGTGCGGACCTTCGCCTCGCCGCAGACCACGGGCATAACGTTCAACCTTAGCGAAATGCAGATTTACGAGGCTGAGGCTCTTCCAACGTCGGAATATTTCACCGTTCCCGGCATGAAAGAGGCTTGCGACGCTTTGGATGAAGCCATAGCTGCCGCAGAAGGAAAACACAGTGCCGGAACGATTACCGAAGCCGACATCGCCGCGCTTCAAGCTGCTTACCGCCTTGTAGATTCCACGTATATCGACCGCGACGCGCTCTACTCGCAACTTGCCTCGCTCCTCGAAACGGGCAACAACCTTTATGGCACGTCTATCGGCTCTCGCGTGGCGCTTGTAACCGACGCCTCGCAGCTCAGCACAAACAGTATCGATACCAACACCTGGGGCAACATTTCCAACCTCATCGACGGTGACAAGAGCACGATACTTCATTCGGCCTGGAATCGCGACGTGGCCAACAAGGAAGACCTCACTGTGGAGGAGTGGGAGGATTATCTGTATGAAAACTTCCCACAATCCACCGGAGCCGGCTATCATAACCTGAACGTTGCGCTCAAGGAGCCGGTGTCGCAGTTCTTCTTCGAGTTCCTCGGCCGTCAGGATCCTAACTACCACGACAACCCGAGCGAGATAGCCATCTACGCCACAAATGATGAAGGGCTGTTCAACGACGTGCGCGACTCTAACACCAAGGACTGGACCAAGGTGGGCGAGATTACCGAGGGCGTACCCAAGGAAATGATGTCCGTGCCCTATACGTCGCCTATGATAGAGCTCGGCGGGGAGTACAAGTACATACGTTTCGTGATAATGAACACCTACACCAACTACGAGGGCGGCGACCCGGTGATAGGCACTTCACGCACGTATGCTCACCCCGAGATTACCGGCATAGCGTGGAACTGCGCCGAGTTCCAGCTCTACACCGGCCTCGACCCCGAAAGCATACAGTACAACTACATCGAAGAGGTGCGCCTGGCTGCTGACGAGCTTAAGGTGATACTCGACAAGTATGCCGAATACACTGCTATCGACATTACTTCCGAAACGCCGATTCACGAACTTACGGCTGCAATAAAGAAACTGCAGGAAGCATACGTTGATACCACGGAACTTGTAAACCTTTATAAGGAATACAAGGAACTTGTCAGCCTTGCTTACGACGGCGACAGGATTGGCGAAATCGACGACGCTGCGGCTATCGACAACTTCGACGTTCTTCTTGACGAGGCGCGTAACTCCGTAGACCCCAAACGCCCCACCAAGGAGCAGGTCAACAGTGCAGTGGCCAAAGTGAACAACGGTTACGACGAGTTCATGAGCCACGTGATACTGCCGCAGCCTTACGAGTGGTACGTGATACGTTCCGGCGTTACTGACGAGAACTATTCCTTCGCTATCGAGCAGCCGATATACATAGCCGATGTATCTACCGGCGCAAAGATAAAGATAGGTGATTACCAGAACGACGGCCGCGAATATCTGGACGTTTACTCTATCTGGCGCTTGGTTCCGATTGAGAACGACGAAGCGGTTGCCGAAGGTGAAGAATCCAAGCCGTGGGAAATGCAGTTCGCAATACAGAACCTCGGCACCGGACAGTACTGGGGAGCATACCGCGGCCAAGGAGCAGGCAACAGTCCGCTCATGAGCGGCGACAAGGCTGCCTACCAGTTCCATTACTATGGCAAAGGCTGCTTCAAGCTCCAGCAAGTGGGAGTGAAAGACCCGATGGATTGTATCAAGACTGACGGAACGAACAGGATAATCCTCAATTATCCGTCGAACAACGGCGACCAGCAGTTGTGGAGATTCGACCCCGTGGCCGAACAGACCGACGGAACAATCAACATTCCCGACTATCCCGCCCAAAGCACTTCGATAATCACATTGCCGTGGGCTGTGGAGGCAGGCACGATAGCCGACTTCAACGCGGGTGTTGAGACATACGCAGTAGATGGCATAGCTGTCCAAGCCGACCCGGCGGGCGGTGAATCCTCGTACACGCTCACGCTCACCGCAAAGGATGAGTTCGAGGCCGGAGAGCCATTCATAGTAGTTACTACGGCCGAGCCTGACGAGAACGGTTGCCAGCCGCTAACGTTCAACCTGCCCGACGTTGCTGCCGACGCAATTACCGACACCTCGGCCGTTTCGTCCAACGGACTGGTCGGCACGCTCGAAGGTATGTCCATAACGGGCCAGGCAAGCCTGTACTTCGAGAATTCGATACTCAACGTTGCTACCGACGCTGAAATATTTATCCCCGGTCGCGGCGGTTACATCGACGTAACGAAGGTTAAGAGCCTCGGCGGTACGGTTGACAAGACCATCACAATCAACGGCATAATCAACGACATCAAGAACGTTGAAATCGTCGAGACCGAAAATGAGATTGTAGACGTTTACACAATCGACGGCGTGCTCGTTAAACGTAACGTCAAGGCTGCCGAAGCAACCAGGAACCTCGCAAAGGGCATTTACATCGTAGGAAAGAAGAAAGTCCTCGTCAAGTAAACAACCCTTTTCCGATAAAAGAACACCCGCGTCGGTCATTCCGGCGCGGGTGTTTTGCATTTTCCGCAGCATTGTCCTTATCCTGTGTTTCGCTCGAAGTATGGTGTGACGGAATAATGTGTTTTTTACCCCGTAAAGGCAAAGGCGAAAACAGACATTTAAAACACGAAAACCGGGGAAAGAAAATGCCCTTTTCGGGGTGCGAAAAATGGGTACTCATTTTCAATGCGTTATACCTACATAGGAGAAAAGAAAAAATATGTCTGAGGAATTTTAAAATATGTGCCTTGTATTTTGAAATATGTCCGACCTTTTTTTGGGGG
>OLFZ01000508.1_pt1 | contig 42386 bp, 34 predicted proteins | sample 1604861 | NCBI WGS metagenome assembly OLFZ01 (sample SAMEA3888895, study PRJEB22519) | human gut metagenome | biome: human gut; feature: human-associated habitat; material: faeces | place: Denmark | collected 2011 | reverse complement strand
CAGCACCAGAGAAACAAACGCCACCTTCGCCCAGACCCATAAGGGATTGCGTCCCTCCGCCTGCGGCAGATATTCAATCAGGATATCCGTTTCCCCGACATTATTCACCGCTGCGTTGGGGTATTTTCGATGAAGCACCTGTATCAAATCCACCACAGAGAGGAGATACGTCTTTTTTCGCTCCTCCGGAATCCGAAAGACCACAAGCCGCTCTGCCTCGCCTGCCGTCTGTCCGCTCAGAAAGACCTCCGCAACGTCGCGCAGAAGTACCTCTCGCTTCCCCACAAGCTGCACCTTTTCCGCAGGCTTAATATAAATATCCATTTCACCCCACCTTTCCCATCTGTTTTGGTTAGTATGGCAGGGTTTTGGGAAAGTATACAGGCTTTCGGGCAATAAAAAAACCGAATGTTCCTAAAGGTGCGCCCAAATAAGAAACCTTGAATTCTGAAATGCTGAAAGCTGCGGCTACTGCGTCAGTTCCCCTTGACAGCCTAAGTCAAAGGATGTCTGTGGGAAACTTCCTTGTATCCGCAGGCTTTCAGCTATTTCATTTTCTTCACGTTTTCTTATTGGAACACACCTAAACACTCGGTTCTCTTTCTCATTATAAGCGGAACGCCTTAATTTTTTCATCCTCCGCGAAGATATCCGCTAAATCCGTACAGGTGATGGCATGCTCACGGCTGACATCCAGTATCACCTTTACCGTCCCATCCGGATTCTTTTCCATCTCGATATGATGAATAAAAATATTGCGGTTTTTCAGCTGCGCCTTCAACGCCTCCAAGCCATTCGGCATATTTTCGTAGGTAATGCTGAAGGTATCACGGACAGGGCCGTCCAGCTTGCGCAGCTTTCCGCGTGCAAACACCTGAATCAGCATAATCAGTGCGGTGGAGAAAATCCCGATTGCATACATCCCTGCGCCAATCGCAAGCCCAACCCCTGCCATCGACCATAGGCCTGCCGCCGTTGTCAGCCCCTTAATGGAAACATCGCGCACGAAGATAACCCCCGCACCAAGGAAGGAAATCCCCGTAATGACATTTGCTGCCACACGAGAGCCATCCACCCGTATTCCGGGCGTATCCAAAATATCCGTAAAGCCGTATTTGGAAACAATCATCAGAAGTGCAGCACCAACTGCAACAATAATATGCGTCCGCAAACCTGCCTCCTTGCGCATACGGCTGCGCTCAAAGCCGATGATGCCGCCGCACAGTGCCGCAATCGCGATACGCAGCATATACTCCAGTTCGTCTATATGTGCATGAAAAAATACTGTCATCCTCATCCCCCCTATCGCTATTTTATTATTGTACCATAAATTCTGCGCATAAAAAAGCCGAAACCCCGCAGAATCCCTTGATAAATCAAGAAAAATCGCTTGCAATCCCTGCATTTTCCTGTTATTATAAAAATCTATGGCTTTAATTTGAGAAAGGAAGAAAACATGGAACACTTAAGATTTGAAGATATGAATATTTCCAACGAAATCTGCCGCGCAGTGCTGGATATGGGCTTTGAAGAAGCAACCCCCATCCAGAGTCAGGCGATTCCCGTTATTTTAGAAGGCAAGGACATCATCGGACAGTCTCAGACAGGGACAGGCAAAACCGCCGCTTTCGGGATTCCCCTTCTGGAACGCATTAACCCCGATGACAGACGCTTGCAGGCGCTCATCCTCTGCCCCACCAGAGAACTGGCGATTTAGGTAAGCGAGGAATTCCGCAAGCTGCTGAAATATAAGGACAACATCCGCGTTCTGCCCATTTACGGCGGACAGCCTATCGACAGGCAGATTGCCGCACTGAGAAAAGGCACACAGGTTGTCATCGGTACACCCGGGCGCGTGATGGATCACATGAGAAGAAGAACCATCAAGGCGGAAACCGTACAGATGATGGTTCTGGATGAAGCGGACGAAATGCTGGATATGGGCTTCCGCGAGGATATCGAAACCATTCTGGTGAAAATTCCAGAGGAACACCAGACACTGCTCTTCTCTGCAACACTTTCCCCCGAAATTCTGGATATCACAAAGCGGTTCCAGAAGAACCCCGAATTTATCAAAATCGTACGCAAGGAGCTGACCGTTCCTAATATCGAGCAATATTATTTTGACGTAAAGGAAAAAACAAAGCTGGATGCCCTCTGCCGCATCATTGATGTGTATGACCCCAAGCTGGCAATGGTATTCTGCAATACTAAAAAACGCGTGGATGATTTAGTGGAAATGCTGCAGGGACGCGGCTATTTCGCAGAAGGGCTGCATGGCGACCTCAAGCAGGCACAGCGTGATAAGGTCATGCAGAAATTCCGCAACGGCACGATTGAAATTCTGGTTGCGACAGATGTTGCCGCAAGAGGGATTGACGTTGACGATATTGATGTGGTATTCAACTATGATGTACCGCAGGATGACGAGTATTATGTACATCGCATCGGACGTACCGGCCGTGCCGGACGCGAGGGCAAGGCGTTTAACCTCGTAGTCGGCAAAGAGGTTTACAAGCTGCGCGAGATCCAGCGCTATTGCAAGACCCGCATCATTCCGCAGGCGATTCCGTCTCTGGACGATGTGACCTCCATCAAGGCAGATAAGATTCTCGACCAGGTGGGCGAGGTGCTGCAGGACAGCGATCTGAGCAAGGTGATCGATATTGTAGAAAAACGTGTGCTGGAAGAGGACTACACGACGCTCGATCTGGCAGCAGCGCTGCTCAAAATGATGATGGGCGAAGAGGGCGAGGAGCTCTTAGAGGAGAATCGCCCGCTGCGTGAGCTGGAGGATCTCGAGGATGAGAGCCGCCGCAGCCGTGGTGGAAGAAACGGCAGAGGAAGCCGTGGCAGAAATGAGGACGTAGCGCGTCTCTTCATCAACATCGGAAAGAACCAGGGCATCCGTCCGGGCGATATCCTCGGTGCGATCGCCGGAGAATCCGGCATGCCGGGACGTATGGTCGGAAGTATCGATATGTTCGATAATTACACATTCGTCGAGGTGCCGAGAGAGCATGCGGACGTTGTACTGCAGGCGATGCGCGGTGCGAAGATCAAGGGCAAGAACGTGCATATGGAGAAGGCGAACCGGAAGTAAAGAGCATATTGAAATTATATTTGGCATATGCTATAATGCCATTAGGCGAAAAGACAAAAGTGTTCAAAGTGGCACAAAAACAAATCCCTCAGGTGCGGGCACACCTGAGGGATTTTATTCCATTTGGGCGAGGTGGCTTAAGCCTCTGGCTGACTACCTAACGATGTCCGTCCAACCACTTGCATATGTAATAGGCGATTACACTTGCCACGACGGACACAAGAAAAGACAGAAATATATTCAAAATGGCACACCCCCCTTTCTGCACCTGTCTAGGGGTGGTAGCTGTATTAGTATATCATAAAGATAAAATTATAAAAAGTCATCTTTGAGATGTTTTGTTTGTCTCAAAGATGACTTTTTATCTTAATAACTTTAAAATTTACTCTTACAGCTCCGCTGTAATAAAAATATCATAAATCGCTTTTACAGCCGCCTCGAAATCTGCGTTCTTCACGCCGATGATGATGTTGAGTTCACTGGAACCCTGGTCGATCATCTTGACGTTGATGCGGGCGTGTGCCAGGGCGGAGAAGATGCGTCCGGCAGTGCCGCGGGTGGACTTCATGCCGCGTCCTACGACGGCGATGAGTGCTAAATCGGACTCAAGCTCGATGGAATCCGGCTGTACCGCGCGGTGGATGTTGGAGATAACGAACTGCTCATGCTGTTCGAATTCGGACTGGTGTACGAAGATGGTCATCGTATCGATTCCGGACGGCATATGCTCGAAGGAAATACCGCAGTCCTCGAAGACACCCAGAACTTTTCTCCCAAACCCAATTTCGGAGTTCATCATCGCTTTCTCGATGGTAACAGAGCAGAAACCAGTCTTTCCGGCGATACCGGTGATGGTGTATTTCGGCTTCCGGCAGGTATTCTCGACGATGAGTGTACCCGGATCCTCCGGCTTGTTGGTGTTGCGGATGTTGATCGGGATGCCCTCGCGGCGTACCGGGAAGATGGCATCCTCATGAAGGACGCTGGCCCCCATGTAAGCCAGTTCACGCAGTTCTTTGTAGGTGATGGTCTCGATCGGAACCGGATTTTCCACGATGCGCGGGTCGGTTACCAGGAAACCGGATACATCGGTCCAGTTCTCGTAGAGGTCTGCGTGAATCGCGCGGGCTACGATGGAGCCAGTGATATCCGAACCACCGCGGGAGAAGGTGTGGATCGTGCCGTCCGGATTGGACCCGTAGAAGCCCGGGATAACGGCGCGCTCAGTGTGCGCGAGGCGTTCGGACAGCTCTTCATTGGTTTTCTCGGACAGGAATGTACCATTCTCGTCAAAGAAGATTACCTCGGCTGCATCGATGAACTCATAGCCCAGGTAATGGGACATGATGATACCGTTTAAATACTCACCGCGGGAAGCTGCGTAATCGCTGCCTTTTTTTGCGATAAAGTTTTCCTCGATGGTCTTGAACTCATAATCGAGGTTTAAATTCAACTCCAGACCGTCGATGATCTGCTCATAGCGCTCTTTGATGGCGGAGAGAAGCTTGCCGTAGCTTGCGCCGGTGGAAGCTGCCTCGTAGCAGGCATAGAGCATATCGGTTACTTTGGTGTCATTTTTGTTGCGTTTGCCCGGAGCAGACGGTACAACGTAGCGTCTGGATTTATCAGCACGGATAATATCTCCGACTTTTTTGAACTGTTTTGCGCTGGCGAGGGAACTTCCGCCAAACTTTACTACTTTTTTCATGATGTTCTTTGTTCCTTCCTAAAGTAAATATTGGGTTAATTCAGTTTCTGGATCTTCGGAAAATACTGGAACAGTACCTTGGCAACCAGTTTGTCGCGCTTGACGTATTTGTGCGTCCAGCGGCGGGCGTCGTTGGAATAGTTCCGGTTGTCGCCCAGCATGAAATAGCAGCCATCCGGCACTTCGTAGTGCTGCGGCTCCTCCGGTTCCATCGGTTCATGCAGATACGGCTCGTCGAGCGGTGTATCGGAACCATTTAAGTATACCTTGCCGTCCACGATGTCGATCGTGTCGCCCGGCATACCGATGATACGTTTGACATAGTACGTTTTGATGCCTTTCGCTTCATCATCCGGATAAATGAAAATGGCGATGTCACCCCGCTGCGGATCTCCGAATTTGTAGCTTAACCGTGAGCCGATGACGCGGTCGCCAGCCATGATGGTCGTTTCCATCGAGCTGGTCGGAACTTCGCTGTTGGCGATGATGAAATGGTTGACGCAGAATGCGATAATAGCGGCGGCAACCAGGACCTGAATCCAGCTTATGACCTCGTCCTTGAGATTGAAGCCTTCCTTGCGGCTCTTGCCCTTCTTGGATTTTGCGGCATTTCCGGTACCTGAAGCGTTGTCGTTCTCTTCGGGCGTATCTTCCGAATCGTGTTCCGAAGAGTTCTGGCCCGGCTGGTTGATGCCGATTTTTCCGGCGCGGAGTTCATCGAGCATCTCATCCAGTTCCTGCTCGGAACGCCCGGAGAAATGGCTTCGGGACGAAATATGGTCTCTATCTTGATCTTCCATATATATCTCCTCTCTCTGCTGTTGCTGTCTGTGTGACGTTATCTTATGGCACTTTCAGTTCCAAAGGTGTCTGCTACGGCAGTAACGTTTGTGCAACGCATGAGCAGTAATAGGCTACTGTAATATGGTAACCTTCTGCCATAATAGTGTATATGAGATGCCTTGATTTATCAAGTTTTTTCACGAAATTTCGGGAAAATTCATAAATGTTTTGAAGTGTATGATTGTATTATTGGGCGCGGGATGCTAAAATGAAGCTAAAACCAAAAACCACAAAGGAACGCAAGGGGGCGTATGTATGGATAAAACATTATACGATCTGATGGACTGGGCTGGAATTGAAGAAATTGTCTATTCGGAAGCGGCAAACCCGCACCGGATGCTGGGAGCCCATATGACGCCGGAGGGAATGCTGGTACAGGCGTTTATTCCGACGGCGCGCGATATTACGGTCAAACTTTCGGCAACCGGCAAGCAGTACCAGATGGAGATGGCGGACGAGACTGGCTTTTTTGCAGCGCTGATTCCGCGCAAGACTCTGGCGGATTATACCCTCCTTGTGTTTTATGATAATGGTACGTTAAGCGAGATACACGATCCGTATTCCTTTGCACCGCAGTTTACGGAATCGGATTTGAAGAAATTCGAGGCGGGCGTCCACTACAGCATTTATAATAAGATGGGCGCGCATCCGATGACGGTCAAAGGTGTGAGCGGCGTCTATTTTGCAGTCTGGGCGCCGGAAGCGATGCGCGTGAGTGTCGTCGGTGATTTCAACCTGTGGGATGGCAGACGCAGCCAGATGCGGCGGTTGGGAGATTCGGGCGTGTTTGAGATTTTTATCCCGGAGCTAAAAAAGGGCGCTGTTTATAAATATGAAATTAAGTTCAAGAACGGCGACCCGGCGCTGAAGGCGGATCCGTATGCGAACTATGCGGAACTTAGACCGAACACGGCATCCATCGTCTGGGATCTGGACGAATATAAATGGAACGATCAGGACTGGATGAAGAAACGGGCGGCGCTCGACACGAAGACGGCGCCGATGTCGATCTATGAGGTACATCTCGGTTCCTGGATGCGAAAACCGACCGAGGTGGATAAGAGAGGACGCGAGATTGTCGGATCGGAGTTTTACAATTACCGTGAGATCGCGGTCAAGCTGGCGGAATATGTGAAGGAAATGGGGTATACCCATGTGGAACTTCTGCCGGTCATGGAACATCCGCTGGATGCTTCGTGGGGCTATCAGGTGACGGGATATTACGCACCGACCAGCCGCTTCGGCACACCGGATGATTTCATGTATTTTATGGATTACCTGCACGGACAGGGGATTGGCGTTATTCTTGACTGGGTTCCGGCACATTTCCCGCGTGATGCATGGGGCATGGCGCAGTTTGACGGAAGCTGCCTCTATGAGCACAAGGATCCGAGACAGGGGGCGCATCCGCACTGGGGTACGCTGATCTACAACTACGGCAGACCGGGGGTTTCAAACTTCCTGATTGCGAATGCGATGTTCTGGGCGGACCGCTATCACGCGGACGGCATCCGGTTTGATGCGGTGGCGTCGATGCTGTATCTGGATTATGGCAAGAATCCGGGTGAATGGATTGCCAATATGTACGGCGGTCATGAGAATCTGGAGGCGGTCGAGTTCTTAAAGCATCTGAACTCTGTCTTCAGGGGACGCAAGGACGGCGCGATTCTGATTGCCGAGGAATCGACGGCATGGCCGAAGGTTACCGGTGACGTAAAGAACGGCGGTCTTGGCTTTGATTATAAATGGAACATGGGCTGGATGAACGATTTTCTGGGCTATATGGAGCAGGATCCATATTTCCGGTGCCACCACTACAATGAGCTGACCTTCAGCATGATTTACGCCTACAGTGAAAATTTCGTCCTCGTCTTCTCACACGACGAGGTGGTTCACGGAAAAGGTTCCCTGGTCAATAAGATGCCGGGACAGACGTTTGAGGACAAGTTTGCGAACCTGCGGGCGGCATACGGTTTTATGATGGGACATCCGGGCAAGAAACTCCTCTTCATGGGACAGGATTTCGCCCAGATGGATGAGTGGAATGAGAATGCATCGATCGAGTGGGAACTGCTGCAGTATCCGATCCACAGCCAGATGAAGGAGTATGTGAAGGAGTTAAATCACCTTTATACCAGCCATCCGGCACTCTATCAGAAAGATTATCAGACGGAAGGCTTCGAGTGGATCAACTGCATGGATGCAGCGGACAATATCATTGCATTTCTCCGGCGTGGCACGGATGAGACACTGCTCTTTGTCTGCAACTTTGCCCCGCAGCTGCATGAGAAGCTGATGGTCGGCGTACCGTTTAAGGGAAAATACAAAGAGATTTTCAACAGCGATGCGGAGAAGTTCGGCGGAAGCGGAAAGGTCAATCCGCGTATGAAGTCCTCGAAGGCAGAGGAATGTGATGGAAAGGAAAATTCCATCACGATTCAGCTGGCGCCGCTTGGCATCAGCGTATTCAGCTGCACGCCGACGGAGCCGGAGAAGAAAGAAAAACCGGCGAAGACGAAAAAGACGACCCACAGCACGAAGAGTGTAAAAGAAAAGGCTGAAACCGATCGCCAGAGCATGATGGCGGATGCAGCGGCGGCATTCAATGGAAAAGCCGGGGGGACAGCTGCTGCGGCAGCAGAACGCTTGGCGGGTATTTCAGATAAGCTGGCAGAGGCGAAGGCGGGGCTTTCCTCCAAGATTATCAGTCTGTCCTCGATTGCGAGACGACAGGCGGGATTGGAAGAGGGTCTGGATAAAAAGGTGGGAAAAGAGTAAGTACAGGAAGGAATGAAATAGATGGCAACAGCGGCAGAGCTGACAGGCGAGGAGATCGCGGCGGTAGCAGAGTCACTATCGGATCCGGCAAATTTGAACGTGGATACGATGGCTGCGATCATGCACCGGATTGGCCCGGGGCTTATGGCATTGGGACAAAAGGTACTGGTGGCGATCATCATTTTCCTGATTGGACGTAAGATCATCTCGATGATCGAGAAGATGCTGTCCCGCTCGATGGAGCATGCCGGTATGGATGTGGGTGTGACTCGTTTCCTGCGGGCGCTGACCCAGTTTGTGATGAATGTATTCCTGCTTTTTATGATTGCAGGGCAGCTTGGCATGGACAGCGCCTCGATTGTGGCGGTTCTTGGCGCGGCAGGTCTTGCGCTGAGTTTGGCGCTCCAGCAGAGCCTTGGAAACTTTGCGGGCGGACTCTTGATTTTAATTATGAAACCGTTCCGGGTGGGTGATTATATCATTTCCCCGTCCGGGGAGGGAAGGGTTTCGATGGTCGGGCTGGTTTACACGACTATCCTGACAACCGATAATAAAACAATCACCATTCCGAATGGCACCCTTTCAAACTCAACCGTGACCAACGTGACGGCGATGGACAAGCGGATGCTGGAACTCAAGGTCGGTATCGCCTATGAGGCAGATATCCGGACGGCAAAGGCAGTGTTAGAGCGCGTTTACCGGGAACATCCGATGGTGAAGAAGGACGAGGACATCAAGGTATTTGTGGACAGCCTGGGCGACAGCAGCGTGGTGCTTGGCATCCGGGGCTGGGTAGAGACATCCGATTACTGGCAGACGAGATGGGACATTCTGGAACGGATCAAGCTGTCATTTGACGAGGCGGGCATCGAAATTCCATACAACAAGATGGATGTACATTTAAAACAGTAGCAATCGTTTAAACAGTATAAGCAATATAGACAGAGGAACAACCATGATTGACAGAGCGGCAAAATTCGCAGAACAGGCGCATAAGGGCACACATCGGAAGGGAACCAGAATTCCGTATATCGTTCATCCGCTGGAGACGGCGCTGATTGCGTCGATGCTGACGAACGATGAGGAGATACTGGCGGCGGCACTTCTGCATGATACGATCGAGGACACGGGTGTGACCTACGAGGATTTGAAACAGGAGTTTGGCCCCCGGGTTGCGGATCTGGTCGCGGCGGAGAGCGAGGATAAGTCCAAAACCTGGATTGAGCGCAAGGGGCACACGCTGGAACATCTGAAAACAGCGAGCCAAGCGGAGAAGATCCTGACGATGGCGGACAAGCTGAGCAATATCCGCAGCATGGCGCGTGACTATCTGTTGGTCGGGGAGGAGCTCTGGCAGCGGTTTAATATGAAGGACAGAGAGAAACAGGCGTGGTATTACACGTCGATGATAGACCTTTTAAAGGATTTGAATGAGACACCGGAATATCAGGAATATGTGCGTCTCTGCGGCAAGGTATTTGGCGGGATCGCAGGGTGTTGTAGTTTACAAAAAATATGAACGGCAGCATAAAAACAACATAGGATGACAATGAGAAACTGCAGCAGCCAATCAGAAAGAATGGCTGTCGGAGAAGAGAAGGACGATAGGTTCTGGAATTTTGCGGAAACGGAAAGGTCATTCAGTTCAGTAAAAGGGGAAGAGACATGATTTTAAAAGATATTTGGATGGATGTAAAAGCGGTTCAGGAGCGAGATCCGGCTGCGAGAAATGCATTGGAGGTACTACTTTTATATCAGGGCGTACATGCCCTGATCTGGCACCGGGTGGCGCACTGGTTTTATGAGCACCATATGTTTTTCATTGCGCGCCTGATTTCACAGGTGGCACGTTTCTTTACATTGATTGAGATTCATCCGGGTGCACAGCTCGGACACGGTATTTTGATTGACCACGGCTGCGGCGTTGTCATCGGTGAGACGGCGGTGGTCGGCGATAACTGTACGATTTACCAGGGTGTGACACTGGGCGGTGTCGGAACACAGAAGGGTAAACGTCATCCGACGCTGGGAAATAATGTGACGGTCGGTTCCGGCGCAAAGATTCTCGGTTCTTTCGAGGTCGGTGATAACTGTTCCGTAGCGGCAAATGCGGTTCTGCTCCGCCCGCTCGAGGAAAATACCACGGCTGTCGGCATTCCGGCGCGTCCGGTCAAGAAGGACGGCGTAGCGCTGCCGAAGAAGCAGAAGATGATCATCGGCGAGGACGATCAGCGTATTTTAGAGCAGATCGACGCGCTCCGGAAAGAGCTTCAGGAACTTAGAGAAGAGTCGGCAAACCTGCGGAATGAACTGGAAGCAGTGCGGGCAGGACAGGAGAAAGCCTGACACAAAATTATTCATAACGCCCCTTTCGGCTGCATAAATTTCTTTGAGAGAAATGCGTGCGGTTTGGAAAGGGGCGTTTTTTATGATAGAGCTGATCAAAAAAGAGATACATATGAACCGGCAGAGGGGGACGGCGGTGTCGCAGCTGACGCTGGATGATGATTTTATTGTGCCGGATGCGCTGGATGATGCGGTGCAGATACTGCTGTCAGACGGGGAGGTTCAGATAGAAAATTCACGGATTCAGGGAGAAAAGGTGCTGATCCGGGGAAAGCTTGTGTTCCGGGTGCTGTACCGCCGGGAGTCGGGCGGGCTGCAGGCGATGGGCGGGGAGATCCCATTTGAGGAAACGGTCAATGTGCCGGAGCTTTCGGAGCGCGACTATACGCAGATCGTATGGAATATCGAAGATTTGAATATTACCATGATTCATTCGCGCAAGCTGAGCGCCAAAGCGGTGCTGACGCTTACGGTGCGGGCGGAAAGCCGCGTCGATGCGCAGGCTGCCGCGGACGTCGAGACGGATGATGCGGGGCTGCAAGTCCTGAAGAGAAGCGTTCCGGCAGCGACGCTTGCAGTGCGGCGCAAAGATATCTACCGGGTCCGGGAGGAAGTAAGCGTATCGGCAAATAAGCCGAATATTGAGACGATTCTCTGGCAGGAGATGCGTCTTCGGGATGTTTCGGTGCGCCCGTTGGATGGAAAACTGCATCTGGACGGTGAATTGTCGGTGTTCCTGATTTACAGCGGCGAGGGCGAGCACACGCCGGTTCAGTGGTTGGAGGAGAGTATTCCGTTTTCCGGTGAAGTGGAACTCTCGGAGGCGGTGGAGGAGATGATCCCGGCGGTCGGGGTCCGGATTCTTCATGCAGAGGCGGACAAAAAGCCGGACAGCGATGGGGAGATGCGCGAAGTGGAAGTGGAGGCGGTGTTGGAGCTGGACATCCGCCTTTATAAAGAAGAATCAGTGGAACTTTTAAGCGATCTCTATTCGACCGGCTGCGAGGTCGTGAGCGAGCAGGGGGAGGTGTGCTTTGACCGGCTTTTGACGCGCAACAGCTGCAAAATGCGGGTGAGCGGAAGCGTTTCTTTTCAGAAACCGGAGCGAATTCTGCAGATTTGCCACAGCAGTGGGATTGTCCGGCTGGATGAGAGCCGCCCGTCAGAAAACGGTCTGGCGATCGAGGGAGTGCTGGAAGTCAGTCTCCTGTATCTGACGGATGATGACGCGGCGCCGGTCGGGGCAATTTCTGAGGTTCTGCCATTTTCCGGCACGGTCGAGGCGGAGGGGATCCGGGAAGACTGCGTCTGGCAGTTGAATCTGGGGCTGGAACAGCTCGGCGCGGTGATGCTGGGCGGCGGTGAGGCGGAGGTCAAGGCGCAGCTCACGGTGGAACTGCTTGTATTCCAGCCGATGCAGGAAGAGGTGGTTACATCCGTGCAGACACAGCCGTTCGATTTAAAGCGCTGGGAGCAGCAGCCAGGGATTGTGGGTTATATTGTGCAGCCGGGGGATTCTCTGTGGAAAATTGCAAAAAAATTCCACACGACGGTGGATCAGGTGCGGGAAATGAATGAAATCGACGGGGAGGAAGCTGGTGCAGGGGCGCGGCTGCTTCTGATCAAAGAGGTAACGGCGGGTAACTGTTCATAGGTAGGAATTTTAGAGAGAAAAAATCGTTTCTGTTCACGGGTGGGCACTTTTGGGACCGAAAGTGCCGTAAGAAAACGTGGTGGCAGCAGGAATTTGCCGTATTGAAATTCGAAGCCACGGCAAATTCCGTTACTGGACACGTATGCGTGTACAGTAACAAAAAATCCAGCCGGAATGGTTGCATTTGGGGGAAAACTTTATATACTATTATTATAACTGTTCAATATCTTCACAGTTACAAGCAAAAATCCATGCAGATTTGACTTTGACAAAGGATTTTTGCCTTGTAAGCCAGGAAAACGCATCCGGCCGGTGCTTGATGATAGATCCGGGGAAGGAGTTTCCCGAACCGGGCGGTGCCCGTGCATTGCAAGGCGCGGCGCCGTTTACATAGGGCGTCCGGATGCGTTTTCCTGTGTACTGAGAAATTTTTGTCGGGAGTGCGAACCATAAAGGCAGGATGAGGCATGAATTATACATATCTTTTGCGCTGCGCGGACGGAACCTTGTACTGTGGGTGGACGAACCATCTGGCAGCGCGGGTGGCGGCGCACAATGCCGGGAAAGGTGCAAAATACACGAAAACCCGCCGTCCAGTAGTGCTGGCATACTATGAAGAATATGCGACGCGCAGCGAGGCGATGCGCCGGGAGGCAGCGATCAAGAAACTGACCAAAAAGGAAAAAGAGGCGATGGCAGCGCTGGGACGGACGGAGCTTCCGGTGGATGACGAGACGTAGATATATCGCGCCGGGGCAGATTATGTACGAAGAATTGGTACAAACAATAGCGGTAAAGGCAAGAAACAGCAGTGAAAATAGAAATTGAAAGATAGAGAGAAAACAGGAGCGGATAGGTACAGTGAGAAAAAGTAGAAGAAACAAAGGATGTATAGTGATGGCAACAGCCCTTCTGGCAGCGCTGCTTGGCGGCTGTTCGTTTCTATCGAAGGAGGCAGACGCGATGGAGGTTTCCAGCGAGGCGGAAACGGAAAGTCCGAGTGCCACACAGGAGTCGGAGACTGAGACAACTGAGACAGAGGAGACACAGGAGAGCCATGAGGCTGCCGAAGACGAAGAAAGCGGGGAAGAGGAAACCGAGGACCATTTCGTGGAAAAGAAGATCGTGGTGGCAACGGATATGCACTATTTTGCCGAGAAACTGGCAGGAAACCGCTGTGATTCCTTTGTCGGAATGGCGAGGGGCGGAGATGGGCGCGTGCTGGAGTACGGCTGGGAGGTCATGGACGCCTTTCTCGATGATATGAAGGAGGAAGATCCAGACCTCTTGATTCTGAGCGGAGATTTGACGCTGGACGGAGAGAAAGCGAGCCATGAGGAACTGGCAGAACTTCTGGAAGGACTCAGCGAGGCGGGAATTGAGGTCGCGGTTATACCGGGAAACCACGATATCAATAACCCGGATGCCCGCCGCTATACGGCGGATGGAACGGAAAAGGTGGAGTCCATCACAGCGGATGAGTTCCGGGATATTTATGCTGATTTTGGCTATGTAGCGGCGGACAGCCGGGATCCGGCATCGCTGAGTTATCTTTATAAGATAGACAGTGCAAACTGGGTGCTGATGCTGGATTCCTGTCAGTATGAACCGAAAAATGAGGTCGGCGGCATGATCCGCCGGGAAACGTATGAGTGGATGGAGCCGATTCTGGAAGAGGCGGAGCGGGAAGGCGCCCGCGTGATATCCGTCAGCCATCATAACCTGCTGGATGAGAGCGGAGTGAGCCGGTCCTTTTATGACAACTGTACGATCGAGCACAACGAGGAACTGGTGCGGATGCTGTCGGATCATGGCGTGCGCCTGCACTTGAGCGGACATCTGCATATACAGCATTATAAGGAAGACGAGGACACGGGCATCTATGAGGTTGTGACGGGTTCCATGGTGATGGCTCCGTGCCATTACGGGATTGTCCGCATCTGGAACGACGGGACCTACCAGTATGATGCGAAATCAGTCGATGTGGACGGCTGGGCGATACGCCACTCGTACCATAACCGCGATCTGGCAGATTTTACGGCTTATTCGGAGTCGATCCTGCGTCGGGCGGCAATCCGCGATGCAATTCGGGATCTGAATCGCCATATTGAGGATCGCCATGCATTTTTTACGGACGAGAAGAAACGGGAAATGGCTTCGTACTACGCGGATCTGTGCGTGAATTATTATGAAGGACGGATGTATCAGATCGAGGAAGCCGCAAAGGAAAATCCAGTGCTGGAAGATTGGAACAAGATCGGCTATGTCAGCGAACTGAGCGATTTTCTGCAGAATATCCTGGAGGACGAGGCGAAGGACTACGGGCATCTGAAGATTCCGAGCGTACATTAAATAAAAATGGAGGTACCAGGAGGCATGGGAGAGACAAAAAAACAGCGTTCGCCGCTGACAACGCTCTGCTACATTGAAAAAGACGATTCATATCTGATGCTGCACCGCATTAAGAAGAAACAGGATGTGAATGAAGGAAAATGGATTGGCGTCGGCGGACATTTTGAGGAGAATGAAAGCCCGGAGAACTGCCTGCTGCGCGAAGTGAAGGAGGAGACAGGGCTGACTCTGACTTCCTGGCGCTTCCGCGGAATCGTGACGTTTATCGCGAAAGGCTGGCTGACGGAATATATGTGCCTGTACACGGCGGATGGATTTGAGGGAACGCTTCGCGAATGTGACGAGGGCGAGCTTGCCTGGGTGGCGAAAAAGGATGTGCCGGCTCTGCGGCTCTGGGACGGCGATCGGATCTTTTTGAAGCTTCTGATTGAAAGAGATACGTTTTTTTCGTTGAAATTGTCATATGATGAGGACGAGCTGATAGAAGCTGAGCTGGACGGGGTAAAAATTACATACAAATAAGCACGCAACTGCGGGTTGGTTGGGGAACGAGGGTTCTGCAGTGCGTGCTCATGAGGAATAATCAATATATGGGAACCGATTTTGGGGAAAATCGGGGTGGTTGGCTATGCCAGAAAGATAAGAAGATGAATTATTTTCTCTTGTTCCTTATCTTTGACTTGATTATATATCATTCATCGTATATAATCAAATATAAATAAGAAGATAATTATTATAAATTTTTTGTTATAGAATCATAAGTGGACAAAAGTGCCGGAAACCCTGTAGATAAAGGGGAAAGAATGGAACAGAATGAGAATGTTCACGGGCGGGAAGTTTCGGGATGAAATATCCCGCAGGATGCAGCGATGAGAAAAAGCAGGGTACATAGGAGGAAACATGTTCGACGGAAAAGAGTATGTATACGCGGTCTACGAGGAAAAGAGTTTTTCGAAGGCGGCGCAGAAACTGTATATTACGCAGCCGGCGTTAAGCACGGCGATCAAGAAGGTGGAGAAAAAGATAGGAACTCCGATTTTTGACCGGAGCACCTCTCCGATCGGACTGACGCCGGGCGGTGAAGTTTATATCGACGCGATCGAAAAGCTGTTTGCGCTGGAACAGAACACGCTCAATCAACTGAATAACTTAAATGGGCTTCTGGCGGGCAAGCTGTCGGTTGGCGGAACGATCTTTTTTACCTCGTTTGTACTTCCGGGCGTGTTGAGCGAGTTTTCCCATCGGTATCCGCAGATCAAGATTGATCTGCAGGAGGGCACGACCACACAGCTGACCGATAAGCTGGTTGCCGAGGAACTGGATCTTCTGATCGATAACTCGGAACTGGATGACAAAAATTATGAAAAGTATTATTATAGCACGGAGAGAATTATTCTGGCTGTTCCGAAGAGTTTTCCGATCAATGAGGAGCTGACCCAGTATCAGCTTACCGCGGAAGATATCCGGGCAGGACGCCACAGTCAGGCGGAGTTTCCGGTACTGCCGCTGCCGCTCTTAAAGAGTACTCCGTTTATCTTCGTCAAAGAGGAAAACAGCATTTACAAGCGCAGCATGAAGATGTGCAGTCGCCAGAATTATTCGCCGAATATTATCATGAAACCGGACCAGGTTGTCTCTGCGTTCAACATGGCAGGACGGGGCGTGGGCGCGACCTTCATCCCGGATGGCCTGATCGTCAATCTTCCATATGAAGTGCCGCTGTGCTTTTACAAGATGAATGAAGAGCTGGCGGTCCGTTACGTTTATTTGTACAAGAAGAGAAATAAGTACCTTACGAAGGCGATGGAGGAGTTTATCCGCGTGGCAGTCGGCGATGAGGCGTTCCAGAAGGTACGGGAGCAACGGGAGAAAGAGAATCAGGAGAAGAAAGGTTCGGATAAGAAGGGGGATAAATAATGCGAAGAGGAGAACGTGCGATTGAGTCGAAAGACGGGCAGAAAGCCATTTTGGAACACTGCCGGGTGTGTAGTCTCGCCTTTTCCGGGGATGAATACCCGTATGTGATCCCGTTAAATTATGGTTTTGTGTGGAACGAAGACCAGGAAACGCCGGTGCTGTATTTCCACGGCGCTCCGGTGGGAACGAAGATTGAGCATATGGAGCGCGACAACCGGGTGGCATTCTGTGTGCAGAATGAAAAAGAGATAAAGATTCTGGAACCGGCATGCAGAAGCACGATGATTTATGAGAGTGTCTGCGGCACTGGACGGTTATCCCGTGTAGCTGATCCTGGGGAGAAAGGAGAGGCACTGACAAGGATCATGCAGCAGTATGACCCAGAGGGCGGACCGTATGAGTTTGCTCCGGAGGTGGCGGCGAGAACCACCGTCCTCTGCCTGCGTGTGGAAACTCTGACAGGTAAGAGCAATGCGCCGAAACCGGAGCAGGCATGAAACAGTTAAGACAGATATCAATTCTGGTGCGGGGGGCACAGCTTCTGCTGCTGGTCCTCGCACTTTTTCTGGTTGTATGGCTGGTGCCGGATGCAGGGAAAAAGCATGCATCCGGGACGGAAGCTTCGGAAGCTGAGACAGATGGCGGTGATGTGGCGGAGAATGAAAAAAATGGAGCCGCCGGGAATCTGAAGGAGGATGAATCATCCGCCGGGGAAGTGATACAGGATGATGCAGATGAGAACGCTTCGGATGGAGAAACGGCTTTAAAGCGCCGGACTTCCCGGAAACAGCTGTATAAAAGAAAAAAAGAGCCCCAGAAGGCACAGGAAGAGACAGTTTATATGCCGCCGACCATCTGGCTGGCGACGGATCTTCACTATCAGTCCCCGCAGATGACAGATTTCCAGTCGGCGTTTGATACCTATACGATGGGAAATGATGGGACGATCGTGCCGTATCTGGATGAGCTCACGGAGGCATTTCTGGAGGAGGTGCGGACGGCGCATCCATCGGCACTGGTTTTGAGCGGAGATCTCTCCCAGAATGGTGAGAAAGCAAACCATGAAGCGCTTGCAGAGAAGCTGGAGCGGGTGCAGGCAGCGGGAATTCCGGTGCTGGTGATTCCGGGCAACCATGATATTAACCACCCGTGGGCGGCAACGTATTTTGATGATCAGGTATCTCCGGCAGAGGGAACAAGTTCGGAAGAGTTTTACCAGATTTACCATAAGTTTGGCTATGATCAGGCGGTGTCCCGGGCTTCGGATTCGCTGAGTTATGTTTACCGCCTGGATGAAAAATATTGGCTGATGATGCTGGACAGCTGCATGTGTGAACCGGTCCATGAGACGGGCGGAAAGCTAAGCGAAGAGACGGTTGCGTGGATGAAAACACAGCTGGAGGAGGCGAAAAAACAGGGTGTGACGGTCATTCCGGTTTCACACCACAATCTGCTGGATGAGAGTACACTCTATCCGGAGGAATGCACGATTGAAAATACGAAAGAAGTGACCGCGCTTCTGGAAGCATATGGAGTTCCGGTGTATTTGAGCGGGCATCTGCATTTGCAGAGAATCAAGAAGCATACGTCAAATCTGAACACACCGGGCGGATATGGAATCCGGGAGATAGTGACTTCTCCGCTTCCAATGGCGCCGTGCCAGTACAGTATCCTAAACTGGCAGGCGGATGGCAGTCTGTCCTACCATACAAAAAAGGTAGACATAGCAGGCTGGGCGCAGCGCTACGGGGAAGAAGACGAGAATCTTCTCAATTTTGATGCTTATGCGGATCAGTTTCTGGTAGATGTGATTTCGAAACAAGCGTTTAAGGCGCTGCAGTCGGCATCAAAGGATATCAAAGAAGAGATGGCAAGGCTCTATGCCGATATGAACCGTGATTATTGTTCGGGCACGAAGATTGATGTGGCAAAGATCAGAAAAAGCGAGGCATATCAGTACTGGATCCGTTACAGCGGCAATGATTTCTGGCTGGCAAGGCTGCAGGCGATCCTGCACGATGCCCGGACGGACAACACGGTGCTGGAGCTGAAAGCGGGTGTGGATTTCCCGTTGCCGGGGGAGACGATAGAAAACCCGGAGAATGCAGAAAATGAGGAAACTGCCGGAGCAGATGCGGGCAGTCCGGCAGAGGAGATACAGAAAAAGGAGGAATCATATGGACTACGAGGGAATTGTATACAGACCGCCGAGTGAGGCGCGCAGCCTGATCATTCAGGTGACGATCGGATGTGCACACAACACCTGCGGCTTTTGCAATATGTATAAAGAAAAGAAGTTCCGGATCCGGAGCCTGGCAGAGATTCTGGCAGATTTGACGGAGGTTTCGCACAATCCGTATGCGCCGTATATCGAGAAGGTATTTTTGGCGGACGGCGATGCGCTGGTTATGAAAACAGAGGATCTTCTGGTGATTCTGGATGCGATCCACCGCCTGTATCCGGGCGTGAAGCGGGTGGCTTCCTACGGAACGGCACAGGATATTTTGCGGAAATCGGAAGAAGAGCTGATCCGCCTGCGCGAGGCGGGACTCGGAATCGTCTATGTGGGCGCGGAATCCGGCGACAATGAGATTTTAAAATATATCAATAAAGGCGTGATGGCGGAACAGACCATTGAGGCAGGGCAGAAGCTGAAACGCTGCGGCATCGCGACCTCAGTGACGCTGATTTCGGGGCTTGGCGGACGCAGCAAGGTGGAGGAACATGCCTTGTCCTGTGCGAAGCTCATCACGGCGATGAACCCGGAGTACGCATCCTTCCTGACGCTGCGCCTGTACGAGGGCACGCCGATGTATGCAGATGTCGTGGAAGGGCGGTTCCAGCGGATAACCCCGGATGAAATTGTGGATGAAATGGAAATTTTCCTGAAAAATGTGGATTCTCCGGGCACTGTATTCCGGACGAACCATGCGTCGAACTACGTGATTCTGGCGGGAACCTTAAACGGGGATATCCCGGCCATGCTTAAAAAACTGGAGGAGGCAAAGAGAACGCATCATTACCGGAAATTCCGGGAGACCGGCGATCTCTTATAAGTAAGTATGATTTATCTGATTTTTGCGATTCTTTTCAGCGCGTCCCTGGCGCTGGCGCTGCGGATCAGTGAGACGTTCAGCGATAACCGGTATGGGATTTTGGTTGGAAATTATGTGACCTGCCTGGTGGTGGCATTTGTTCTGCTTCCAGATAAAAATATCTTTGCGGCAGGCAGCCGGACGGCGGTTCTTACGGGAATCGTGAATGGATTTTTGTTTACAGGAAATCTGGTTCTAATGCAGAAATGCATCCGTGAAAATGGGGCAGTTCTGTCGTCGGCATTTGCGAAGCTTGGTATCGTGATTCCGGTCACGGCGAGTATCCTGTTTTTAGGTGAGATCCCAACGCTGTTCCAGCTGGTGGGGATCGTGCTGGTTATTGTGGCGATCTGGGTCATCAACAGCGAGGGGGACCGCGGCTGCGGACGCAGACGGAGGATGGGTTCGGCGGGACTTCTGCTCGTTTTATTTGTCGTCAGCGGTATGGCAGACGGGATGTCCAAGGTAACGGAGCGGATCGGCGAGAGACGGTTTGATGCGCTGTTTCTGTTCTATACGTTCCTGACCGCACTGGTTCTGACGATAATTCTGGCATTTTTCGAGCAGCAGAGAACCCGCCGCAAGATTGGAAAGATGGACTTTTTGAGTGGTGTGGCAGTCGGATTTCCAAACTATTTTTCAACCTCGCTGCTGCTGGCGAGTGTGTCGAGACTGCCGGCGTTTATCGTGTATCCGAGCTTTAGTGTCGGTACGATCCTGGTGGTCAGCTTTGTGAGCGTGCTGGTGCTCGGGGATCCAATCAGCCGGAGACAGATTGGGGGATGCGGGATTATTTTGGTGGCGTTGGCGCTGCTGAATCTTTAGGATTTTCCGTTTCGGATGCTGCGCTCATAATAAAAGATATACTGCTGCATTACCCCTGCGTATCCTTTATAGCTTCCAAAAAAATCCTGGATAATAGTAGTGTACAGGCGGCTTTTTGGAAGGCGGCGGTAGCGGATGGGGTGTTTGGGAAGGTATTCTTTGGTCAGGATCTGTTCGATCCAGGTATCGACGGGGAAGGCGTCGATGTGGTGGAGTCCGAAGAGGCAGACGCAGTTGGCGACCTTGGGACCGATGCCATAGAGGCTGGTAAGTGCGGTCATGGCTTCGTCCGGAGGCAGGGCTGCGAGAGATTCTAAGGATACGGTTCCGGCAAGGACATCCTGGATGAGGCGGTGGATGTATTTGGCGCGGTAGCCGAGTTTTAAGGTTAATAGGTCGTCCAGGCTGGCAGATGCCAGTTCTTCGGGCGAGGGAAAAGAATAGTAGGTGCGGATGGAACCGTCGGACAGGGTGGCGGTTCTCTTCGCACCGTATTTTTTTGCCAGAGCTTCGACGGCTTCGCGGATCTTTGGGATGGTTTTCTGCTGGGAGATCAGGAAGGTGATCATCATTTCCCAGAGATCCTGACGGAGAATCCGGATGCCGGAACCGGCGTCTGCCGCCGCCGCGAGGTAGGCATCGTCTGCGCGGATGGAGGCGATGAAAGAGCCGTAATCGGTGCCGAGATCGAAGTATTGTTTCCAGAAAGGAAGCGCTTCGTCCGGGCAGTCGAAGAAGAAACCGTCCGGTGTCCCGGAAATTTCCAGATAGTGCGGTCCGCTGATGAGTGACCAGATCCCCGGTTTTTCCGGAACCGGAAGCATACGGAAACATTGACCGGAGGCGGCGATCTGGGCGAGGTTCAGGTTCAGGCAGGAGATGATGTGGGAGTTGGGGAAAGTGTGTGTTTCGATTGCAGGCAGGTTTGTTGTATGTGTGTTCATGGTAGGGCATCCTCTTTTTTTAAAATATTTTTTGCTTATATCAATGGAATATCAAGTTATAAAACCTTGAATCATAAAGTATCAAATCATGTAATTCTTATGAGACGTATCATAGCATAGAAGACCTTTGACTGCAAACGGTTACCTTTTATCAGAAAGGAATTGGTTACTGTACACGCATACGTGCCCAGTAACGGAATTTGCCGTGGCTTCGCATTTAAATACGGCAAATTCCTGCTGCCACCACGTTTTCTTACGGCACTTTCGGTTCCAAAAGTGCCTACCCGTGAACAGAAACGCATCAGAATTGCATCAGAGCGTAAAAAAATCTTGCGAAAGACGCGCTACTTAGGTATGATGTATATATGTGCGCACTCGCGCGAAGAGGAATCATGTCGCAAGCGACCGCGCTCGGCGCGAGAATGTGCCAGAGCACATTCTTTGTTCTATGGCAGGAGGGGAGACGGATGTTTTTTATCGGTGGCATCAGTTCCGGCGTGAAGCCGCTGGAGTACCTGAAAACAGTGATCTGCGGGCGCTGCGGCGCTTATGGGCGGTATCAGGTGTACATGACCTATATGTATTTTAGTTTCTTTTTTATCCCGATTTTTAAATGGAACCGGCGCTTTTTCGTAGAAATGTCATGCTGCGGTGCGGTCTATGAGCTGGATCCGGAGGTGGGAAAGAGGCTGCTTCGGGGAGAGGAGGTCGAGATCACGGAAAGCGATCTGACACTTCGGCAGGATGGAAATGGAAATCCGTGGACGGGAAGTGATGCATCACACCGTCATAAGGTCTGTCCGTCCTGTGGATTTGAGACGGAGGAGGATTTTTCGTACTGTCCAAAGTGCGGCAAACCGCTGTAAGGCGGGGAAGTACAGACGGATACTGCTAAAAGAGTGATGGCGGCTGTGGAAGCAAGGGACGGTTACAAAAATTTGATACAGCGCAGATTTTGGCGCAAAAAAAGAAAGAGAGGCAGACAATATGTTAGAAGCTGGTATCAAGGGAAGACAGGAAGTTATGGTTACGGATGAAAATTCCGCAGCAGCAGTGGGAAGCGGTCTGTTACCGGTGTTTGCAACTCCGGCGATGGTTGCACTGATGGAGAAAACCGCGTGGATGAGCGTGGCTCCGTACTTAAACGACGGTGAGGGAACCGTTGGTACAAAGCTGGAAATTGCCCATAATGCAGCGACCCCGGTCGGCATGCAGGTTTGGTGCGAGAGTGAGCTGGTAGAAGTAGACGGCAGACGTCTCGTATTTAAGGTAGAGGCATTTGATGCGAAAGGTTCCATCGGCGGCGGCACACATGAGCGTTTCATCATCAAAAATGAGAAATTCTTAGCAAAAGCACAGAGCAAGAAAGAAAACTAAAGGTTGCGAAGAGAGCACAGCCGGCTGAAAGCGCTGCGAGTATCGTATGCGGGATACTTTTGGCTGGCTGTTGTTTCGTGTAATAGGAAATTCCTTGAAATTTCCTATTACACAAAAAGGCACTAACGTGCCAATGATGCGCACTCGCGCGAAGCAGAAACATGTCGCAAGCGACTGCGCTCGGCGCGAGAATGTGCCAAGGCACATTCTTTTTCATTATAGAAGGGAATTTATTCGTTTGAAAATCACATATATTCATCACAGCTCGTTTTCAGTTGAGCTTGAAAATGCCGTGATTCTGTTTGATTATTTTAAGGGAACTCTCCCGGAGTTTCCGGCAGGGAAGCCCCTCTTTATCTTTGCGAGCCATTTCCATGCCGATCATTATGCTCCGGTAATCTTTCAGTTGGGAGAGAAACGGGAAAATGTTTTTTATATTCTCTCAAAAGAGATTGGGAAAAAGATACCGGAGGAATATCGTAAACGATATAAAGACAGGATACGGCTGGTAAAGGCAGGAGAAAGATTTTGCCTGAATATTTCTGAAGAAGGCCTTATCGTCGAGACGTTCCATTCCACCGACGAAGGCGTCGCCTTCTGGCTCTCCTGCGAAGGAAAGGAGATTTATCACGCCGGTGACTTAAATAACTGGTGGTGGGAAGGCGAAGATATGGCATGGAACCGGAATATGGCGGCTTCTTATAAACAGGAGATGAAAAAGCTTTCCGGGCGCACGGCGGATCTGGCATTTATCCCGGTCGATCCGAGGCAGGAACAGTGGTTTTATCTGGGTGTTGCCGGTTTTATGGAGCAGGCGGACACAAAATGGATTTTCCCGATGCATTTCTGGGAAGATTATACGATTATACCAAAATTAATCGAACATCCATCCAGTGAAGGCTGGCGGGATCGGATTGTAGAGATTCACAAGGAAGGAGAGGAGTTTATCCGATGAAATTTACATTTGCACATAACAATTTCAATGTCATCGATCTGGACAAGTCACTGAAATTTTATGAGGAAGCACTGGGACTTAAGGAGGTACGCCGCAAGGAGGCGGCAGACGGAAGCTTTATCCTCGTTTATCTGGGCGATGCCACGACCGGCTACCAGCTGGAGCTGACCTGGCTGCGCGACTGGGAGAAGGACTCCTACAATCTGGGCGACAATGAGTTCCATCTGGCATTTGAGACGGAAGACATGGAGGCGGCACATGCCAAACATAAGGAAATGGGATGCATCTGTTTTGAAAATCCGGCGATGGGTATTTATTTCATTAACGATCCGGATGGATACTGGCTGGAGATCGTGCCGGCGAAGAGGAGTTAAGGGCTGAGTTTGTCTGAAAAAGTGTTTTGACGTAACTGTTCAGTAGGTCAGCGCGTGACTGTGAAGGTACTGAACAGTTACGTTTTAACATATGAGTTAAAAAGGGGTTAGAATGGTAAAAATAATTAAAAACGGCAGAGTCATCGATCCGGAGAGCAGATTCGACGGAAGGGCAGATTTGTGGATTGAAAATGGGAAAATCCAGAAAATCGTGAAAAAAGATACAAAAGCAGAATCAGATGGGGCATCTGACGCACCGTCCATCCCGGCAGATGCCGAGGTGCTGGACGCAGAAGGGCTGATCGTCGCGCCGGGACTGGTGGACGTCCACGTGCATTTCCGCGATCCGGGTCTGACCTACAAGGAGGACATCGAGACGGGCGCGGCGGCTGCGAAGGCGGGCGGCTTTACGACGGTGGTCTGCATGGCAAACACGAAACCGGTTGCCGATACGCCGGAGATTGTCCGGTATATTCTGGAAAAGGGCGCGAAAACGGGAATCCATGTGGAAACCTGCGCGGCAGTCTCGAAGGGATTTCAGGGAAAAGAACTGACCGATATGGACGCCCTCAAAGAGGCGGGTGCGATCGGATTTACGGATGACGGAATCCCGCTGATGAGCGAAAAATTGGTCAAAGAGGCGATGGAGACGGCGAAACGCCTCAATGTGCCGCTCAGCTTCCATGAGGAGGATCCGGCGTTTATTTTTAACAACGGCATCAACCGCGGTCCGGTGTCCGAGCAGCTGGGAATCGGCGGTTCCCCGGCGCTGGCGGAGGATTCGATGGTGGCGCGCGACTGCATGATCGCGCTTCACACGGGCGCAGATGTGGATATCCAGCACATCAGTTCCCGCAATGCGGTGCAGATGGTCGGCCTGGCGAAAAAGCTGGGCGCGCATGTCTGGGCGGAGGTGACACCGCATCATTTTACACTGGACGAGACGGCGGTTCTGGAGTACGGAACACTGGCGAAAATGAATCCGCCGCTGCGGAGTGCCGCGGATCGCGAGGCGTTGATTGAGGCAATCAAGGACGGCACGATTGATATGATTGCGACGGATCATGCACCGCACAGCGCCGAGGAGAAGGCAAAACCGCTGACCGAGGCGCCGAGCGGCATCATCGGGCTGGAAACCTCCCTGCCATTGGCGGTTACCAGGCTGGTAAAAGCTGGTCACATTGATTATCTGACTCTGTTTGAGAAAATGTGCCTGAATCCGGCGAAGCTGTACCGGATGAAGGAGGCGGGACGCATCCGTGAGGGCGGCGCGGCGGATCTGGTTCTTTTTGACGACCAGACACCATATACCGTAGAAAAATTCCATTCCAAGGCGTCCAACTCCCCGTTTGTGGGGGCGAAGCTCTATGGAAAGGTTCACTATACCATCTGCAGCGGTGAGACAGTATATCGGGCAGAATAGGAGGAAACGAAGCGATGAAGACAATGTTAAAACGCGGCGCAGGCGTGCTGATGCCGATTTTCAGCCTGCCGTCGCCGTATGGAATCGGTACGTTCGGACGGGCGGCGTATGAGTTTATTGATCAGTTAAAACGCGGACGCCAGACGTACTGGCAGGTGCTTCCGATGGGACCGACCTGCTACGGGGACAGCCCGTACCAGTCCTACTCTGCATTTGCGGGAAATCCGTATTTTATTGATCTGGATACGCTGAAAGACGAGAAACTTCTGACTCAGGATGAGATAGACGCCTGCTGGTGGTGCGACAAGCAGGATCAGGTCAAATATGACGCGCTGTATTATTACCGTTTTCCGCTTCTGCGCAAGGCGTATGAGCGGAGCGGCCATAAGGAAAGTGTGGAATATCAGGCATTTCTGGAAGAAAATGAAGAATGGCTGGATGACTATGCGCTCTACATGGCAGTCAAGGGTAAATATGAAGGAAAAGGCTGGATGGACTGGGACGAGGACATCCGGTTCCGCCGTCCGGAGGCGCTTTCGGCATGCCGCGAAGAGCTGGCAGAAGAAATAAATTACTGGAAGTTCTTACAGTTTAAGTTTTTTGAACAGTGGAAAAAATTAAAACAGTATGCAAAAGAAAAAGAACTTCAGATCGTCGGCGATATTCCGATTTACGTGGCGCTCGACAGCGCGGATGTCTGGAGCCACCCGGAGCTGTTCCAGCTCGACGAGGAAAATCTGACGCCGCTCAAGGTATCGGGTGTGCCGCCAGATGCATTTTCAGAGGATGGACAGCTCTGGGGCAACCCGCTTTACGACTGGGAGAAAATGGAACAAACCGATTTCGCCTGGTGGCGAAGCCGGATGAAAGCGTCCGCGAAGCTCTACGATGCGGTGCGGATCGACCATTTCATCGGCGTGGTGCAGTATTATGCAATCCCGTATGGCGCTGTGACTGCGAAAGACGGCGAGTGGGAGAAAGGTCCGGGCAAAAAGCTGACCGACGCACTTGACGAGGCGGCAGGCGAGACGAAGATCATCGCGGAGGATCTGGGTGTCTTCTGTCAGGAGGTCAAGGATCTGCTGGAAGAGACGGGCTATCCGGGCATGAAGATCATTGAGTTTGCGTTCAGTGGCGACCGTTTCAACGAGCATCTGCCGCACTGTTATGACCCGAACTCCGTAGTCTACGGTGGAACGCACGACAATGAGACGCTGGCGGGGTATTTTAAACCGGAAAAACGTCAGTGGTGGGAACTTCAGTACATTGCCGATTACCTCGGTGCAGCACACCAGAGTGAGGTGGTAGACCGCGTGTTCCGCGCGGCATACGGTTCAGTCGCGAGCGTCGCCATTTTCCAGATGCAGGATGTGTTGAAACTCGATAACTGGGCGCGCATGAATACGCCGGGAACCCTCGGGGAAAACTGGCGCTGGCGTCTGGTTCCGGGGCAGTTTACGGATGAGCGGGCAGATTATTTGTCCTGGCTGGTGGATACGTTCGGAAGATTTTAGTTTTTGGCGTATTTAAATGCGAAGCCACGGCAAATTCCGTTACTGGGCACGTATGCGTGAACAGTAACTTGGTTTTTGTCGGATGGGAATAAAAACCCGTAAAATGCTTGCAAATTCGGGAAAAACCTGTAAAATATACATGGATTGCACCCGCCCGGGACAAAGATGCACCTGGGGAGTATGAACGATTTGAACAGTATGAAAGGAAATTGCCATGATTAGTACAAGCAATGTAACACTGCGAGTAGGAAAGAAGGCGTTATTTGAGGACGTAAGCATTAAATTTATCGAGGGAAACTGCTACGGACTCATCGGTGCCAACGGTGCCGGAAAGTCTACCTTTTTACGAATCCTGTCCGGACAGCTGGAACCGACCAATGGTGAGGTTATTATTACACCGGGACAGAGACTTTCATTCTTACAGCAGGATCACTTTAAATATGACGCATATCCGGTACTTGATACCGTTATTATGGGAAATGCGAGACTCTACGAGATCATGAAAGAGAAGGAAGCCATCTACATGAAGGAAGACTTCTCCGAGGAGGACGGCGTCAAGGCTGCCGAGCTGGAGGGCGAGTTCGCCACGATGAACGGCTGGGAGGCAGAGTCCGACGCGGCGAACCTTTTAAATGGTCTGGGAATCGAGACGGATCTCCACTACAAACAGATGGCAGATCTGACCGGTGCCCAGAAGGTCAAAGTTCTTCTGGCACAGGCACTGTTCGGAAACCCGGACATCCTGCTTCTCGACGAGCCGACAAACCACTTGGATCTCGATGCGATCGCATGGCTCGAGGAGTTCCTGATCAACTTTGAGAATACGGTTATCGTGGTATCCCATGACCGTTACTTCTTAAATAAAGTCTGCACCCAGATCGCAGATATCGACTATGGCAAGATTCAGCTCTATGCCGGAAACTACGATTTCTGGTACGAGTCCAGCCAGCTGATGATCAAGCAGATGAAGGAAGCCAACAAGAAGAAGGAAGAGAAGATCAAGGAGCTGCAGGAGTTCATCCAGCGATTTTCTGCCAATGCTTCCAAGTCTAAGCAGGCAACCTCCAGAAAACGTGCTCTGGAGAAGATTGAGTTAGATGAGATCAAACCGTCCAGCCGTAAGTACCCGTATATCGACTTCCGTCCGGAACGTGAGATCGGTAATGAGGTATTAAGCGTAGAGAACCTGTCTAAGACTATCGATGGTGTGAAGGTTCTTGATAATATTTCCTTCATTCTCGGACGCGAGGACAAGGTAGCATTTGTAGGACCGAACGAGCAGGCAAAGACCGTTCTCTTCAAGATTCTTTCTGGCGAGATGGAGCCGGATGAGGGATCCTATAAATGGGGTCTGACCACCAGTCAGGCATATTTCCCGAAGGACAATTCGAAAGAGTTCGATAACGACGACACGATCGTAGACTGGCTGACCCAGTACTCTCCGGTTAAGGATGTGACCTATGTCCGCGGATTCTTAGGACGTATGCTGTTTGCCGGTGAGGACGGCGTGAAGAAGGTCCGCGTTCTTTCTGGTGGTGAGAAGGTGCGCTGCATGCTTTCTAAGATGATGATCTCCGGTTCCAATGTCCTGATTCTGGACGAGCCGACCGACCATCTGGATATGGAGTCCATTACCGCTCTGAACAACGGTATGATCAAGTTCCCGGGCGTGCTGTTATTCTCATCCCGTGACCACCAGATCGTTGAGACGACCGCAAACCGTATCATGGAAATCGTAAACGGCAAGCTGATCGATAAGATTACTACTTACGATGAGTATCTGGCAAACGATGAGATGGCGAGAAAACGTCAGGTATTTACTGTTACGGATAGTGAGGAAGAGGACGACTAAGAGCTGGAATCAAAGTGATTTAGACAAAAGTCTGAAAGATAAAAGACAGCCCCAGACGCTGCATGTGAGCAATGCCTGGAGCTGTCTTTTGCACATCTATGGTGTCAATGTCCCGTTTTCACCGCGATCAATCCTTCTTATGGCGTGATTCCAGATAAACCAGGTAATTGATGTATTCGATCAACTGCTTTTTCGTGGAAGTCTGGAATGATGAGATACGCCCATTGACCTCTCCATAGGTGACATTTTTAAGAAATGGTTTCGCCATTTCGGGCGGATTCTTCGGGTAGGAGGTTCGACCGAGAATATAATCGGCGCTGACCTGGTAATAATCCGCCAGTTTTATCAGATGCCGAAGAGGCAGATCCGTCCGGTTTGTTTCATAGCGGGAATAGATTTGCTGAGTTGTACCCAGCAGACTGGAAATTTCCGCCTGCGTTTTTCCTTTGTCCTCCCGTAAATCACGGAGCCGGTCACCAGCAGCAATCATTTAAAGCACCTCCCGCATACATCAAATATTTGTGAAAACAATCTATCATACAAGTATGCGCAGAACTAAAAGATACAATTAACTGGTGTAGAAACAGTAAAAAATACATTTATAAAAATGTAAACAAAAAAGAATATCCGCTCTATGGAATAAAACGGCAGCCGGGTTTTTGTTTTACTGTTTACAGTCTGCCCGAATTAGTTTAAAATAAAAGGAAACAGGCAATTCTGCTTTGAATGAAAACGGCAGGATTGTGGATAAGAAACAGAAAGCGAGGACAATTTTCATGAGTCAGAAGCCAGTTCTGGTAATCATGGCGGCTGGTATGGGCAGCCGGTATGGCGGCTTGAAGCAGATTGATCCGGTCGATCGGGAAGGAGATCTGATCATCGATTTTTCGATCTTCGACGCAGTCGAGGCTGGATTCGAAAAGGTCGTATTTATTATCAAGAAATCGATTGAGAAAGAGTTTAAGGAACATATCGGAAACCGCATGGAAAAGCACGTGCAGGTGGAGTATGTGTATCAGGAAAATGACCGCCTTCCGGATGGATTTGAGGTTCCGGAGGGACGCGTCAAACCGTGGGGAACCGGTCATGCGATTCTCTGCTGCAGTGAGGTGATCGACGGACCGTTTGCGGTGATCAACGCGGATGATTACTATGGAAAATCGGCGTTCAAGGCGATCTATGATCGTCTGGCATCCTGCGGTGATGATGACAAATATCAGTATGCGATGGTTGCCTATCATCTCTACAACACATTGACGGAAAACGGGCATGTGGCGCGCGGCGTCTGTACGGTGGATGCGGATGGACATCTGGCGGATATCCACGAGAGAACGCGCATCGAGAAGCACGGCGATCAGGCGGAATATACCGAGGATGACGGCGCAACCTGGGAACAGCTGGGGGAGGATACGCTTGTATCGATGAACCTCTGGGGCTTTACTTCCAGCATCTTAAAGGAGTTAAAGGCGCGCTTTGTTCCATTTTTGGAGAAAAACCTGTCGGTAAATCCACTCAAATGTGAGTATTTCCTCCCGTTTGTGGTGGATGAACTTCTGAAAGAGGGGAAAGCCGAGGTGACCGTGTTAAAGAGCGTGGACCGCTGGTACGGCGTGACCTACAAGGAAGATAAGAAGATGGTGACAGACGCGATCCAGGGGATGAAGGACGGCGGTCTGTATCCGAAAAAACTTTGGGAAGAGTAAGAATGAAGAGATAGGTATTAGGAAGGAAAAATGGGTATGAGCAAGTTGATGAAAAGCCTGCCGTTTCGGCTGGCGCTGGGTGTAGCGATCGGTATTATTGCCGGTCTTATAGCAAATGAAAGTTTTATGAATCTCGTTGTGACGCTGAATTATATTTTTGGGCAGATTATTTCGTTCTGTGTACCGCTGATCGTCATCGGCTTTATTGCCCCGTCGATCACGAAGCTTGGAAAGAATGCCTCCAGATTGCTTGGAGTAGCGCTGATTCTGGCGTATACATCGTCTCTTGGCGCGGCGCTGTTTTCGATGGCAGCCGGATATACGCTGATTCCGCATATGTCGATTCAGTCGGCAGTCGATGGACTGCGCAGTCTGCCGGAGGTTGTCTTTAAGTTGGACATTCCGCCGATCATGGGTGTCATGAGTGCGCTGGTATTTTCCGTTATGATTGGTCTGGCAGCGACCTGGACCAAGGCGGTGACGGTAACGAAACTCTTAGACGAGTTCCAGAAGATCGTTCTGGAGATAGTACAGAAGATTGTCATTCCGATTCTTCCGGTTTACATCGCATTTACGTTCTGTTCCCTGGCATATGAGGGAACCATCACAAAACAGGCTCCGATCTTCATTTCGGTTATCCTGATTGTTATGGCAGGCCACTATATCTGGATGGCGCTGCTGTATACACTGGCTGGTATTTACTCTGGCCGTGACCCGAGAGGCGTTATCAAGCATTATGGTCCGGCATATCTGACGGCAGTCGGTACGATGTCTTCTGCGGCGACCCTGGCAGTGGCGCTCAGCTGTGCCAAAAAGGCAGAGCCGCTTCGTGACGATATGGTTGATTTCGGTATTCCGCTGTTTGCGAATATCCATCTGTGCGGTTCGGTTCTGACCGAGGTATTCTTTGTCATGACGGTATCCAAGATTTTGTACGGCGCCCTCCCGGATATGATGACGATGGTTCTGTTCTGTGTCCTTTTAGGTGTATTTGCCGTAGGTGCACCGGGTGTTCCGGGCGGTACGGTTATGGCGTCTCTGGGACTGATCACCGGTGTCCTCGGTTTCGATGCGACCGGAACGGCGCTGATGCTGACGATCTTTGCGCTTCAGGACAGTTTTGGTACTGCCTGCAACGTAACGGGCGATGGCGCGCTGACCCTGATGCTGACGGGATATGTGGAGAAACATGGGATTAAGCATCAGGATTTACACGTAGATTTATAAAAATGAGAGAGGTGGGGCAGGCAGCAGCCGCCCCGAAACAGGTCTGTGAATGCCGCTGGCTCTTCGCACTATCGTTGCCCGCTTGCTTTCACTACACTTGTTCGTCTGTGTCGGACTTGCGTCCGCCCCATTCGGACAAGCGTGTTCAAGATGCGTACAACTGATAGGCGAAAGCCTGCTCTGCATCCACAGACCAGTTTCGGAGCGTCTGCCACCTGCCTGCTGTCTTTTTATGTATCGGAAAAACCTTATTTGATAAAAAGGAGAGATAGAATGAAAAAAATGATTTCCTGGAACGTAAACGGCTTGCGGGCGTGTGTGGGAAAGGGATTTCTGGATGTATTTCATGAGCTGGATGCGGATATTTTCTGTATTCAGGAGAGCAAGCTGCAGGAAGGGCAGATTGATCTGGAGCTTCCGGGGTATTATCAGTATTGGAGCTATGCGGAGAAGAAGGGATATTCGGGAACGGCGTTGTTTTCGAAGGAGGAGCCGCTTAGCGTGAGCTACGGTCTTGGTATTGAGAAGCACGATCATGAAGGGCGCGTCATTACGGCGGAGTACCCGGATTATTATGTGGTGACCTGCTATACGCCGAACTCCCAGAATGAGTTGGCGAGACTTCCGTACCGGATGCAGTGGGAGGATGATTTCCGCCAGTTTTTGAAGAAGCTGGAGGAGAAAAAGCCGGTTATTTTCTGTGGGGATCTGAATGTGGCACACACGGAGATTGACCTGAAAAATCCAAAGACGAACCGGAAAAATGCCGGATTTACGGATGAGGAGAGAAGCAAGTTTACGGAGCTTCTGGACTCTGGATATATCGACACGTACCGCTATTTTTACCCGGACAAAGAGGGCGTTTATTCCTGGTGGTCGTACCGGTTTAAGGCACGCGAGAAGAATGCTGGGTGGCGGATTGATTATTTCTGTGTTTCCAAGAGCCTGAAGGACCGGCTGGCGGGCACGCAGATTCATACGGAGATACTGGGTTCGGATCACTGCCCGGTAGAATTACAGATAAAGGATCGGGATGAGGCATGAATTTACTGACAGCAGAACATCTGAAAAAATCATATACGGAACGGCTGCTTTTTGATGACGTGGCATTTTCCATCGGTGAAGGTGATAAGATTGGTCTCATCGGCATCAACGGAACCGGAAAATCTACTCTTCTAAAGATTGTAGCCGGTCTGGAAGAGCCGGATGAGGGTACGGTGGTAAAGGGACGAAATCTCTATATCCGTTATCTGCCTCAGAATCCGGAGTTTGAAGCGGGACGGACCGTCTTAGACTGCGTGATCCGGGAAAATATGGCGCATGAGCACGCCTGGGATCTCGAGGGCGATGCGAAATCCATGCTGAATAAGCTTGGAATCACCGATTATAGTGCCAAGGTGGAGACACTTTCGGGCGGACAGAGAAAGCGCGTTGCGCTCGCAGCGGTGCTGTTATCGACGGCGGATCTGTTGATTTTAGACGAGCCGACGAACCATCTGGACAGTGCGATGGCGGACTGGCTGGAAGAGTACCTGAAAAAATTCCGCGGCGCGCTTCTGATGATCACGCACGACCGGTATTTCCTTGATAACGTGACGAACTGCATCGTCGAACTGGACAAGGGAAAGCTGTACAGTTATCAGTCCGGCTATGAGGGCTATCTGGAATTAAAGGCAGAGCGCGAGGCGATGGCGGTGAGCTCGGAGCAGAAACGCCAGAATATCCTGCGGACGGAGCTGGCGTGGATCCGGCGCGGCGCACAGGCACGCAGCACGAAGCAGAAAGGGCGTATTCAGCGCTTCGAGGCGTTGAGTGCGGTGGAAGCGCCGAAAGTAGATGGAAATGTGGAGATGAGCTCGATTTCCAGCCGTCTCGGACGGACCACGGTCGAGGCACACCATCTTCATAAGGCGTATGGTGACCGCCTCCTGATCGATGATTTTTCCTATATCTTCTTGAAGGATGACCGCATCGGCATCATCGGACCGAACGGCAGCGGCAAATCGACGCTGATGAAGATGATTACCGGCTGGGTGAAACCGGATTCGGGCGAGACGATCATCGGCCAGACCGTAAAAATGGGTTATTTTTCACAGGAAAACGAAGATATGGATCAGTCGATGCGCGTGATCGACTACATTAAAAATGTGGCAGAGTACGTGCGGACGGCGGACGGGCTGGTATCGGCATCCCAGATGTTGGAACGGTTCCTGTTCCCGTCCCATATGCAGTACACGCTGATCGGCAAGCTATCGGGCGGCGAGCGGCGCAGACTCTATCTGCTCCATATCCTGATGGGCGCGCCAAACGTCCTTCTGCTCGACGAGCCGACCAACGACCTCGATATCGGCACGCTGACGATTCTGGAGGATTATCTGGATCATTTCCAGGGGATCGTGATTACGGTATCGCATGACCGGTATTTCCTTGATCGCGTAGTGCGCCGGATCTTCGCCTTTGAGGGCGGCGGCGCGATCCGTCAGTATGAGGGCGGCTATACCGACTATCAGGCAGCCTGCGGGGAACGAATAGCGGCAGAGATGGAGGCATCCGGTCAGGAACACGGCAGAGGCCAGAAGACCGGAGGCGCTTCTGGTGCGGGAACGTCAGATGCAGCGGAGACGGCAAAGGATAAAAACCGCGGCCGCCAGCGCGAGAAAAAGCTCAAATTCAGCTATATGGAGCAGAAAGAGTGGGAGACGATCGAGGATGATATCGCGGCGCTGGAAGAGGCAATCGCGGATCTGGAGCAGCAGATGCAGGACTCTGCCCGCGATTATACGGCTCTGAACGGCATCATAAAGGAAAAAGAGGAAAAAGAAGCTCTTTTGGAAGAAAAGATGGACCGCTGGATGTATCTGAACGATCTGGCGGAGAAAATAGAAGCGCAGGCGGCTGCACACAAATAGGCACTTTTGGAACCGAAAGTGCCGTATGAAAACGTGGAGGGGATACAGGTGAAAGCAGAAAAAATCGTGAGACAGAAGATAAGAACCCCTGATTTTACACCGGGAATCAAGCGGACAGAGACGGGAATGCACTTGTGCGTCGAGGCACCGGGGACATTCTGCCGTCTGGCAATTTATGAGACAGGTAAAAAACAGGGTGTCCGGATCTCATTTTCCCCGGAAGAACGGGTGGGGGATCTCTGGATGATGGAGCTTGCGGGCGATGATTTTTCGGGACTGGAATACACGATCGAGACCGAGCAGGGGGAGCTGCCGGATCCGTGCGGGCGCATCTATACAGGACATGAGCGCTGGGGCGATTTAAAAGCGGCGCTCCGTCCGGTGCGCTGCCGTTTCCCGGAAGAAACGTATGACTGGGAAATGGATCAGCCGCTGAAACATCCGTATGATGAGACGATCCTGTACCGGCTGCATGTGCGCGGATTTACCCGTCATACTTCTTCCGGCACCGGGGAGCGGGGAACGTTCCGTGCGCTGACGGAGAAAATTCCCTATTTAAAGGAATTGGGTATCACAGCAGTTGAATTAATGATGCCGAATGAATTTCAGGAAGTGATGATGGAGGATGGGGCAGACGGGAATCCGTATGCGACCGGGACACCGACAGGACGGCTCAATTACTGGGGCTATGGGGCGGGATACCTGTTTGCGCCGAAAGCTTCGTACACATCCGGGAAAGAGAAAGAACCGGAGCGGGAATTTAAGGATCTGGTGAAAGAATTTCATAAAAATGATATTGAAGTGCTGGTTGAGCTTTATTTTACCGGCGAGGAGAGCGCGGCACTGGCGCAGGAGGCGGTTCGTTTCTGGGTTTACGAGTATCATGTGGATGGCGTGCACCTGTCCGGGTTTGCGCCGGCCGAACTGCTGGCGTCGGATCCGCTGTTAGCCGATACGAAGCTATTAGCTGGTTCCTGGGATGGCGTGCGTGTGCCAAAAACGGCAGCGGCACCGAAGCTGCGGGAGCGCCGCTGGCATCTGGGCGAGTACAATGAAGGATTTTTGATCGATATGCGCCGGGTATTAAAGGGCGATGAGGATCAGGTCGGCCGTCTCATTTACCAGACACGCCGGAATCCGGACGCGTATGGCGTGATCAACTATATGGCGGCGACAAATGGCTTTACGATGATGGATATGGTTTCCTGTGAGCAGAAGCACAACGAAGCGAACGGGGAGAATAACCGGGACGGAAGCGATTATAATTATACGTGGAACTGCGGCGTCGAGGGCACGACGCGGAAAAAGAAGATTGTGCAGATGCGGAAAAAACAGCTCCGCAACGCATTTTTGCTGCTCTTTCTGAGCCAGGGAACGCCGATGTTTTTAGCGGGCGATGAGTTCGGCAATTCCCAGAACGGCAACAATAATGCTTACTGTCAGGACAATGAGATTTCCTGGCTCAACTGGCATCAGCTGGAGACAAACCGGGATATTTACGAATTTGTAAAATATATGATAGCGTTCCGCAAAGCGCATCCAGTGTTCCATCTGCCGGTGGAGCCGAAAAATATTGATTACCTCGTCTGCGGACACCCGGACGTTTCCTACCACGGCGTCAAAACATGGTGCCCGGAGTTTGAAAACTTCCGCCGCCAGCTCGGCATTCTCTACTGCGGCGAGTACGGGCGAAGAGAGGACGGCACCAGCGATGACTATTTCTTTGTCGCCTACAATATGCACTGGGAGCCGCATGAATTTGATCTTCCGAAACTTCCGAAGGGAATGCAGTGGACTCTGTGCATCAACACAGACGACGCAGAGAATAACGGAATCTGTCCGCCGGAAAGCCTGGAGGCAGGGCAGGAGCCGCAGGAAGAGCTTCGCCAGTATATGGTTCCGCCGCGGAGTATTCTGGTATTTCGCGGCTTTAAGCCAATTTCCGGTCCGGCATCCGAAAAGGATGGCAAAAAAGCCGGGAAAGTGGTAAAATCGGTAAAACGGCAGAAGGTCAGAAAAGAACCGGCAAAGGAAGCGGAGACTGTGGTTGCGGCAGCGCGCGAACTGTAAGAACGGAATTGAAAGAGGATAAAGCAAGTTGAAAAAGAAACTTTTTAGAGGGCTGGCAGCCGCCCTGTGTGCTGCCATGATGGCAGGGAGCGCGGCGCTTCCGGCATATGCGGCGGGTCCGTCACGGGAGTCGGTTCCCTATGCGGATTCCTATGCCTCCTATCAGTGGGCTTTTTTAAATACAGGTGAACTGCGTCTGGTGCCGAGCCATACGGCGGCGGTGGATGCAGCGATTGGGGCGATTACCGGCAGCCCGGCGCTCTCAGCAGATGGAACGGTCCGTTCTCTGGAAGGGATCGATATGAATATTGTCCCGGCATGGAAGAAATATGATGCGAAAAGTGGAAAACGTCAGGTGATTGTGGCGCTGATTGATACGGGAGTTGACATAACTCACCCGGAGCTTAGCGGTTCGATCTGGACGAATACGGGGGAAATTCCCGGCGATGGCATTGACAATGACGGAAATGGTTATATCGATGACGTTTACGGCTGGAATTTCTATGATAATAATGCCCAGGTATTTACCGGGGCGGATGACAATCATGGTACCCACTCGGCGGGCACGATCGCGGCGGCGAGAAATGGAGTCGGAACGGTTGGAATCTGCGATCCGGCGTATGTGAAGATCATGGTGATCAAGACGCTTGGAACATCGTCCGGTGTCGGAACCGTCAGCAACGTGGTTAAGGCGATCCGGTATGCGCAGGCGAATGGCGCGTCGATCTGCAATCTGAGCTTTGGCACGATGAAATATAGCGAGGAGCTGTATCAGGCGATCAAGGATTCGGGGATGCTGTTTATTGTGGCGGCTGGAAACGGCGACGCCTCCGGCAATGGCTACAGCATCGATGAGCAGCCGATGTACCCGGCAAGCTTTGAACTGGACAATATCATTTCCGTGGCAAACCTGCGCTTTGACGGTCAGCTCGACCGTGCGTCCAATTACGGGGTGAGAAGCGTGGATCTGGCAGCGCCGGGCAATTATATCCTGAGTACGATCACGGGCAATGACTATGCCTACATGAGCGGCACGTCGATGGCGGCACCGATGGTAACCGGAACGGCGGCAATGCTGTACTCCTGCGATGCGTCCCTGTCGCTTATGGATGTGAGAAACCGTATTTTGCAGTCGGCGCGGCCGCTTGAGAGTCTGTCCGGCAAAGTGGCAACCGGAGGTATGCTGGATGCCGGGGCGGCGATGCCGTAGATGAGAAAAACGAAAAGAAAGATTGTTAAAAAAATATTGAAATTCTCGTTTGTATGTGATACTATGAACGGGTGAGATAATTACTCCGCAGATTCATATGTTTATAGGTATGAAGACGGAGTAATTACCATGATTTCTTCGGGGCAGGGCGAAATTCCCTACCGGCGGTATAGTCCGCGAACCGCGATGGCGGCCGATTCGGTGAGATTCCGAAACCGACAGTATAGTCTGGATGAGAGAAGAGGCAGGAGTCAGAGAGTGTACCGCTTGAGCGTAAGCAGGCTGGTGTACATCGGCTAAGTTGTGATTTATCATCCCAGGTCCCGAACGACCGGGATTTTTTTAGTTTTACAAATGCAGCTAGTCCGGCACTTGATTCATACTCCTCCTTCGGAGAAATGAGTTTTAAAACCGAAAGGAGATTTAAGATGAAGACAGGAAAATGGAGTATTCAAAAATTGATTTATACGGCGATGCTGGCAGCGGTTGCTGGCGTGCTGATGTCATTGGAATTTTCGGTTCCGATGATGCCGCCGTTTTATAAGGTGGATTTCAGTGATGTACCGTCTGTGATTGCCGTGTTTCTGATGGGACCGGTATCCGGTATCTGTGTAGAAGTCATCAAGCTGTTAATCAAGCTGATTACTGTCGGAACTAACACGATGTACGTCGGTGAGCTGGCCAACCTGATTGCGGCGTTCCTGTTCGTATGGCCGCTGTGGTTCCTCTATCAGAAGCTGGGCGCTAACCGTAAGGCAGCTGTAGAAGCGCTTCTGCTCAGTATCGTGATCCGCACCGCGTGTGCATGCTTTATCAATGCGAACATTACGCTTCCGTTATATGCGAAAGCGATGAGCCTGCCGCTGGATGAAGTGATCCGCATGGTAGCGTCGGTCAACCCGGCGATCAAAGACCTGAATGGATTTATCATCCTGGCGACGATCCCATTCAACGTATTGAAAGTGGGACTCAACTATATCGTTGGACAGCTTTTGTTTGTACGCCTGCGTGCGGCGAAGATTGTGCCGAAAGCAGTATAAAATGAAATAAGAGGAATGGTTTGACGGATTTGGCTGTTTGCTGTGAAACGGCAGAACCATTTCATAGAAAGGATTGTCGGGAAACCGCTGGGAAAGCTGCCTGGGGGAGAATCCCGGACAATCCTTTTTGTTTGATGGAACGTGCAAAGACATATCTGTTTTTATAAGAGGAGGAGATACTATGATACGTAACTATAGAGATTTGACAAGATGGGAAATGGAGCAGGTGGACCGTGAGAACACGATTGTCCTGATTCCGCTCGGGGCTCTGGAACAGCACGGCAATCAGGCACCACTGGGAACGGATGATATTATCGCGGAGGCGATGAGTCAGGAGATCAAAAAGGCGCTGGAGGCAGAGGGGGAAGAAGACTTCCCGATGCTGCTGTTTCCGGTGATTCCGGTGGGCTTAAGTACAGAGCATAAGAATTTCTGCGGTTCGGTTACAGTCCGGCCGGACACTTACTATCATCTCTTATATGATATATGCGTCAGCCTGGCGCATCACGGTTTTAAGAAGCTGGCTTTTTTGGTATGTCATGGTGGGAATGCGCCGATTGCGCAGGTTTTAAGCCGGGAACTTCGGAGTGAGCTGGGGATTGCACCGTTTATCCTTTCATCGGGGGCATTTGGTCATCCGGATGTAAAAGCAACGATTTCAAAGGGGAATATCTGGGATTTCCACGGTGGAGAGATGGAGACATCGATGGTAATGGCGGTCGATGAGAGCCTTGTGAAGCTGGAACTTTCGGAAGCGGGAGAGCCGACGGCGTTTGAGAAGACCCGCGCCCTGAAGCCATACGGTCCGGTTTCGATCGGCTGGGTGTCGGAGGATTGGAAAACAAAAGACGGATCGCCGATTGGAATAGGAGGAGATCCGTCTGGTGCAAATGCCGAGAAGGGGCGAATTATATTAGAGACGAGTGCGCGGGAACTGGTCCCGGGGCTGTTAGATATCCGGGATTGGAATGAATAGGAATCAAACTTAAAAATGGGGTGTCTATGTCATCCGAATACCAGTGTTATTTACCAGATTCCCAGCGTCCGGATGCACCGCATGGTAATACCAGTCCGGTGCGGGTAACCGGAAGTCCCAGCTCGTCCGATTTCACTGTACCGCCGTGGGTGGGGGCAACTTCGGTTGAGAGCATATAGGTCAGGACGGACGGCGCCAGCCCGGTGGTGTAGGAGTTGATGAGGAAGAAGAGCGGGTTGTCCGATAACAGTTTCGTGCAGAGCTGCACGAACGGGTAAATCGAAGTTTCGATCTTCCAGATCTCGCCTTTCGGTCCGCGGCCGTAGGACGGCGGGTCCATGATGATTCCGTCGTAATGGTTGCCGCGGCGGATCTCACGCTCAACAAATTTCACACAGTCATCGACGATCCAGCGGATAGGTGCATTTTCCAGCCCGGAGGAACGGGAGTTTTCCTTCGCCCAGGCTACCATGCCCTTGGAGGCGTCCACATGGCAGACGGTAGCGCCCGCCGCCGCGCAGGCCAGCGTTGCACCTCCGGTGTAGCCGAAGAGGTTCAAAACTTTAATGGGCCGGCCTGCGGCGCGGATCTTCTTGGCGTACCAGGCCCAGTTGACGGCCTGCTCCGGAAAGACACCGGTGTGCTTGAAGCCGGTGGGGCTGACGATGAGGGTCAGCCTATCCTCCCCTTCGCCGCAGGTGATCTTCCACTTTTCGGGCAGACGGCGGCGGTACTCCCACTCGCCGCCGCCCTGATTGGAACGGTGGTAAACGGCGTCCGCCTTGGCCCAGAGGGGGCTCTGCTGGGGCGTCTTCCACACCACCTGCGGGTCAGGCCGGACAAGCAGCGTCTCGCCCCAGCGTTCCAGCCGGTTGCCGTCGGTGGCATCCAGCAGCTCGTAGTCTTTCCATGTATCTGCAGGGCGCATATGCGTCCTCCTTCCTGCTTTTTATCTCTATCTTAACCTTCGATGATTCGCTCGTTGATTTTATCCACGATGCGCTTGGCGCACAGGTCGATGGCCTCGAGGTCCTGGCCCTCCACCATGACGCGGATCTTCGGCTCAGTTCCGGAGACGCGCACCAGCACACGGCCCATGTCCATCAGCTTCTGCTGCTCGTTCTCGATGAAGTCGGCCAGCACCTTGTCACCCTTGTAGGCGGCCTTCTGGGCGGCGTTGGCCACCACATTCACCAGCACCTGAGGGTACTGAGCGTAGATGCCGTTCAGCTCGCTCATCTTCTTGCCACTCTCGGCCAGCAGCTTGAGCAGCTTGCCGGCGGTCAGCTCACCGTCACCGGTGGTGGCGTGGTGGAGCAGGATGACGTGGCCGCTCTGCTCGCCGCCGATGGCGTAGCCGTTCTCCCGCATATTCTCGAGAACATAGCGGTCGCCGACGGCGGTCTTCTCGGTGTGGATCCCCTGGGACTCCATAAACTTGATGAAGCCCAGGTTGGACATGACGGTGACGACCGCAGTATTGCCGTCCAGACGACCCTTTTCCTTCATGTTCATGGCCAGCAGGGCGATGACCTTGTCGCCGTCGATCTCCTGACCCTTCTCGTCGCAGGCGAGGCAGCGGTCCGCGTCGCCGTCAAAGGCGATGCCGCAGTCAAAGCCGCCCTCGACGACAGCCTTTTCCAGATTGTCCAGATGGGTGCTGCCCACACCGGCGTTGATGTTCTTTCCGTCAGGCTCCACGCCGATAAAGGTACACTTTGCGCCCAGACGGGGGAACAGCTGCCGGGCTACTGCTGCAGAGGCACCGTTGGCGCAGTCGATGCAGACGTTCAGGCCGGACAGGTCGCCGTTGATGGACTCATACAGGTGGTCGGCGTAATCCTTGATGCCGTCGGCGCGGTAGGTCACGCGGCCCACATCGTCGCCGGTGGCCAGCTTGAGGCCCGCGCACTGATTGTCGATATAGGCTTCAATTTCGTTCTCCACCTCGTCCGGCAGCTTGTAGCCGGTCCCGGCGAAGATCTTGATGCCGTTGAACTCCATCGGGTTGTGGGAGGCCGAGATGACGACACCGGCGTCGGCGTTGTACTTGCGCACCAGATAGGCCACGGCGGGAGTGGGGACGACGCCCAGACTCTCAACGTCCGCGCCCACGCTGCACAGACCGGCGGTCAGGGCAGCTTCCAGCATATCGCCGGACTGGCGGGTGTCCTTGCCGATGACCACGCGG
>OLFZ01000490.1_pt1 | contig 43304 bp, 38 predicted proteins | sample 1604861 | NCBI WGS metagenome assembly OLFZ01 (sample SAMEA3888895, study PRJEB22519) | human gut metagenome | biome: human gut; feature: human-associated habitat; material: faeces | place: Denmark | collected 2011 | reverse complement strand
GACAGAGGGAATCTTCCAGTTAGAAAGTGCCGGAATGAAGAACTTCATGAAGGAATTAAAGCCGCAGAGCCTAGAGGATATCATAGCCGGAATCTCACTTTACCGTCCGGGACCAATGGACTTCATCCCGGCATATATTAAGGGGAAGAATCACCCGGAGGAAGTGACCTATGACTGCCCGCAGCTAGAACCGATCTTAGCACCGACCTATGGCTGTATCGTTTATCAGGAGCAGGTCATGCAGATCGTGCGTGACTTAGCAGGCTATACGCTTGGAAGAAGTGATCTCGTGCGTCGTGCCATGTCGAAGAAAAAAGGCTCCGTCATGGAGCAGGAGCGGAAGAACTTCGTCTATGGAAATGAAGAAGAAGGAGTTCCGGGCTGTATCGCGAATGGAATAGACGAAAAAATTGCAAATAAAATCTATGATGAGATGATGGATTTTGCTAAATATGCATTTAATAAATCCCATGCAGCCGCATATGCAGTCGTTGCATACCAGACGGCATGGTTAAAATACTATTACCCGGTAGAGTTTATGGCATCCTTAATGACCTCCGTTATGGACAATTCCACGAAAGTATCGGAGTATACACTGACCTGTCGGAAAATGAATATAGAGATACTGCCACCGGATATCAACGAAGGAGAAGGCGGATTTTCTGTTGCGGGAAATGCGATCCGCTATGGACTGTCTGCGATCAAAGGCGTGGGAAGGCCTGTCATTGAGACAATCATTGCAGAAAGAGAAGCCAATGGAGCATTTTCCAATCTGGAGGATTTCTGCAGCCGTCTGAATGGAAGGGAATTAAATAAAAGGACTATAGAGAACTTTATCAAAGCGGGAGCCATGGATGAGTTAGAAGGAACAAGAAAACAAAAGATCATGATCTATTCAGCTATTTTAGATCAGATCAACGATGAGAAGAAACATTCCATCGCAGGTCAGATGAGCCTTTTTGACTTTGCAGATGAGGAAACAAAGCACGATTTTGAAATCCAGTTACCGGATGTGGGAGAATTTCCCAAAGAAACGCTGTTAGGATTTGAAAAAGAAGTCTTAGGAGTCTATATCAGCGGACATCCGTTAGAAGAATATGAAGAAAAGTGGAGAAAAAATATCAACGCCACCACGAACGATTTTATCTGGGATGAAGAGACCGGAAAAACGAAAGTGTCCGATAATGAAAAAGTGATCGTTGGCGGAATGATCACGGATAAGACCATAAAATATACAAAAAATAATAAGACCATGGCATTTTTAACGTTAGAGGATCTGCTTGGAACCGTGGAAGTTATCGTATTTCCAAGAGATTATGAGCGGTATCATACTTATCTGAACGTCGATGAGAAAATATTTGTCAGCGGTCATGCAAATGTGGAAGAAGATAAGAACGGAAAGATCATCTGTGAAAAAATCTATGGATTTGATGATACGAAAAAAGAATTGTGGATGCAGTTTGCCACCAAAGAAGAGTATCAGCAGATGGAACAAAAACTATTCCGGATGCTTCTTTCTTCTGACGGCAATGACCAGGTTGTCATCTATCTTTCCAAAGAAAAGGCGATCAAGCGTCTTGCAAACAACCGGAATGTCCATATAGAGCCACAACTTTTAGAGAATCTTCGGGAGTGTTTTGGAGAGGATAACGTAAAAGTTGTGGAAAAACCCATTGAAAACCGTACGAAAAGAGATTAAAATGGAAAAAGCAGGAGGAAGAGAGAATGGCAAAAGAAGTTAAGACAATCGGTGTCCTCACCAGTGGAGGAGATGCACCGGGTATGAATGCGGCGATCCGTGCCGTAGTACGTCAGGCAATTACAAAAGGTTTGAATGTAAAAGGAATCAAGCGTGGTTACGCAGGACTTTTACAGGAAGAGATCATAGATATGCATGCACAGGATGTTTCCGATATCATCCAGCGTGGAGGAACCATTTTACAGACAGCAAGATGTATGGATTTCACAACATCGGAAGGACAGCAAAAAGGTGCGGAGATCTGTAAAAAACATGGAATTGACGGTGTTGTAGTCATCGGAGGAGACGGTTCATTTAAAGGAGCACAGAAATTAGCAGAGCATGGGATCAATACGATCGGCCTGCCGGGAACAATCGACTTAGATATTGCATCCACAGAGTATACGATCGGATTTGATACGGCAGTTAATACTGCAATGGAAGCGATCGACAAGGTGCGTGATACCTCTACTTCCCATGAGAGATGTTCCATTATAGAAGTTATGGGACGCGGAGCCGGATATATCGCACTCTGGTGTGGAATTGCCAATGGAGCAGAGGATATTTTACTTCCGGAAAAATATAACTATGATGAGCAGATGATCGTAAATCATATTATCGAGAACAGAAAACGCGGCAAAAAGCACCATATCATCATCAATGCAGAGGGAATCGGACACTCCACCAGTATGGCAAAACGGATCGAGGCTGCAACCGGAGTAGAGACCAGAGCAACGATCTTAGGACACATGCAGCGTGGCGGAAGCCCGACCTGTAAGGATCGTGTCTACGCATCGACCATGGGAGCGAAAGCCGTGGATCTGCTGTTAGAAGGAAAGACAAATCGTGTGGTAGGTTATCGTCACGGAGAATTTGTGGATTTTGATATTGATGAAGCACTTGCAATGCAAAAAGGAATTCCGGAGTACCAGTGGGAAATCTGCCGGAATCTGTCAAAGTAGGAACGGATATGATCACAAGTACGAGTAATGCACAGATAAAAAAAATCATACAGCTGAATACAAAAGGAAAGGCACGTCGAAATTCGCGTGCCTTTGTTGTCGAGGGAGTAAAAATGTTTTTAGAAGCTCCCTTAGACTGGATTGAAGAGGTCTATCTTGCAGAGAATTTTTTAGAAAAATATCAGGGATCGAAAAAAGAAGAGTATAAACAGGAGCTTTTAGAAAAATTAGAGACTACCGGATATGAAACCGTATCGGATCAGGTATTCCGTCATGCAGCGGATACGATGACACCGCAGGGAATTTTGTGCATCGTAAAAATGCCGGAGTACCGGAGAGAGGACTTATCGGGAGGCTCTGATCAAAAGAAAGCACCGCTGCTGCTCGTAACAGAAAATGTGCAGGACCCCGGAAACCTTGGAACCATGTTCCGTACAGCCGAAGGAGCGGGAGTGACCGGAATCCTGATGAGCCGCGATACCGTGGATATTTTTAATCCAAAGACGATCCGTTCTACCATGGGATCGATCTACCGGATGCCGTTTTTGTATACAGAGGATTTAAAAAAAGACATTTCAGAGCTTCAAAAAGAAGGCATACACTTCTACGCAGCACATCTGAAAGGAAAGGCTTCTTATGATGAGGCAGACTATCAGAAACCGAGTGCTTTTTTAATTGGAAATGAAGGAAATGGCCTGACGACGGAAATTGCCGACTTAGCAGATGTCTATATCCGTATTCCGATGGAGGGAAAGTTAGAATCCTTAAATGCCGCTATGGCAGCAGGGATATTGATGTATGAAGCGAACAGACAGAGAAGAACATAACGGAAAAGGCTATCGGATGAGATAGCCTTTTTTCTTTAACTGTTCTTCAATCCGGTCAAAGACTTCCGGGGAGGATGCCTCAACGGTATGCATATGATTGCCGCCGGTAAGTTCCTTGAGCGGTTTTGCCGGAGTGGTAAAGAGACGTGTGGTAAAATCGTCCACATCCACACGGTTATTCAAGATCAGATCAACGGTAATGGCACCATAGATTTCATGCATGACCGTAACATCTAATACCTTTCCACCGCAGTCCACAAAGGTATAGAGTTCGTCCTGGATCTGCTCATCCGTATGTGAAACCGCAAAGGTACGTTTGAAATTCTCCGTGTCCTTTTCCGGCTGATAGAGCAGATAGCCCCGATAGGTGCTTAAGATATTTTTATTGGTGGCACGTAAGAGTGCAATGTCCTGTACAATGATCTGACGGCTCACACCGCATTTTCCTGCAATTTCCGTTCCGGAGAGCGGACTTTCTGAGCCTGCAAGTAATTTTAAAATAAACTGACGACGTTCGTCTCCTTCCATGTTAGTCCTCCTCAATTACCTGAATTTCCATATAGTCAAAGTCAATATGTTCAATAAAACTGTCCTGATAAAAACGTGCCTTGCCATGGCGTTTAAAATCCGAAATGGTATTGTCTAACCAGATCGGAACACCAAGGTCAAAGGTGTGGCATGCTTCATCTAAAGCATGAAAAATTTTATGGGTTCTTGTATCGTCCCTGTCATCGGTCAGACAGAGATCTTTTTGCATACGATTGTCTTTAAATATTTTAAACCAGATCCGCATGGGAATATCCTTTCTAAAAAAGTTCGATCACAAAATAGAATAATTTTACATCAAAACATATTATATCAGATATGGGCATCTCTTCACAAGCTTTTCTAATCGTGGTATACTATTATATATAACGTAACAAACATAACGGAGGTTAAGGTCAATATGCAGCAGCAGTTTGACGAAGGCGTCGACAGTTGGAAAAGTGTCATGTTCCTTTATAATTCAGCATTAAAAGAAGTCAGTACAAAACTGGAGATTTTGAACGATGAATTTCAGTATGTACATCAGTATAACCCGATCGAGTACATAAAATCCCGTATCAAATCCCCGGAGAGTATCGTAAAAAAATTAAAAAAGAACGGATATGAATCATCCATACAAAATATGGTAAATTATGTAAACGATATTGCGGGAATCCGTATCGTCTGCTCCTTTACATCAGACATCTACCGGATGGCGGAGATGATCGGAAAGCAGAACGATCTGACCGTAGTGTCTATCAAAGATTATATCAAGAATCCAAAACAGAGCGGCTATAAGAGCTATCACATGCTTGTGACGGTACCGATCTTTATGTCGGACAGAGTCATTGATACCAAAGTAGAGATACAGATCCGTACGATCGCCATGGATTTCTGGGCAAGTTTAGAGCATAAAATCTATTACAAATTTGAAGGAAACGCACCGGAATACATCAGCCGTGAACTGAGAGAGTGTTCCGGTATCGTATCCGTTTTAGATGATAAAATGTTGTCCTTAAATGAGGCAATCCTAAAGGCAAAAGCCGAAGCAGAACACGAAGCAAAGAGTTAAGGATGTTCTAATCAGTCCCACCCGGCATATATATGTAGGGGAGGGAAAAGATATGGAGCGTAAATCTTTTAAGTGGATGATCGTGGATCTGATGTTCATGTACATCGTGACCGGACTCGGGCTGATCCTCATGGCATTTTTAATGGAAAAGTTTCAGTTGAACGGAACATTTGTAGAAGTAGGGGTTACGGTGATCTATGTGGTATCAGGGATCGCAGGCGGATTGATCGCAGGAAAAAAGATGAAGAGAAAAAAATTCCTGTGGGGACTGTTATTAGGAAGCCTGTACTTTTTGATCTTGTTTGCCGTATCGGCAGCATTGGCCGGAGGGCTTCCGAAAGATCTGGTACATATGGGAACGACACTTGGGATATGTATGGCGGCAGGAACACTTGGGGGCATGATGAGTTAAAAAATGCTTTTCAACTGAAAAATATTATGCTATAATGTCAAAAGATATTTTATTTTCGGGAAGCGAGAAGCAGATAACCGGAGAAATTTGAAAGGAGATTTCATTATGAAACACATAAAGACATTAAATACAAAAAAATTACAGAACACAGTAAAAAAAGGCGGATGTGGCGAGTGTCAGACATCCTGTCAGTCTGCATGTAAGACATCCTGTACCGTAGGAAACCAGACTTGTGAGCAGAGCAAATAGTCCGTACAAAATCATAGATACATGGTATGAACGACCGTTCGCAGTTGCGTGCGGTCATTTGTGCGTTATATAAAGATGAAAAAAGTAACAGGAAAGAGAGGACTATCAGGTGGTTCATCAGTATATCAATAATGGTTATCACATTGTGTTAGATGTGAATAGCGGAGCCATTCATGTTGTAGACGAAGTGGTATATGATGTGATTCCGTTATTTGAGAAACACAGCAGTGAAGAGATAACAGGTCTGCTTCGTGAAAAATACAGCGAAGAAGAAATCCGTGAGGCTGTGGAAGAGGTTGCCCAGCTTAAAAAAGAGGGAAGTCTGTTTACACCGGACACCTACGAGGCACCGCTGATCGATTTTAAGAAACGTCCAACCGTGGTAAAGGCACTCTGTTTACATATTGCACATGACTGCAATCTGGCATGCCGCTACTGTTTTGCGGAAGAGGGTGAATATCATGGAAGAAGAGCGCTGATGTCATATGAGACAGGAAAGGCGGCATTGGATTTTCTGATCGCAAATTCGGGAAGCAGAAGGAATTTAGAGGTGGATTTTTTCGGCGGAGAACCGCTGATGAATTTTGAGGTAGTAAAACAGTTAGTAGCTTACGGAAGAGAGCAGGAAAAACTGCATGACAAGCATTTCCGTTTTACCTTAACAACCAACGGCGTACTTTTAAATGACGATATCATGGAATTTGCCAACCGTGAAATGGACAATGTGGTTTTAAGTATCGATGGACGTAAAGAGGTACATGACCATATGAGACCATTCCGAAAAGGAGCCGGAAGCTATGATCTGATCGTGCCGAAGTTCCAGAAGTTTGCTAAGAGCAGAAATCAGGAGAAATATTATGTGCGTGGTACCTATACACATTTCAACACAGATTTTTCCAAAGACGTGCTTCATTTAGCGGACTTGGGATTTAAGCAGATTTCCGTAGAGCCGGTGGTGGCAGAAGAGACGGACGATTACGCGATCAAAGAAGAAGATTTACCGGTACTTTTTAAAGAATATGATGATTTAGCAGCAGAGATGGTAAGAAGAAATAAAGCCGGAAACGGATTCAACTTTTTCCATTTTATGATCGATTTAGAAGGCGGTCCATGTGTCTATAAACGCCTTTCCGGTTGTGGTTCCGGTACAGAGTATTTAGCAGTGACACCATGGGGAGATTTATATCCTTGTCATCAATTTGTCGGTAATGAGAAGTTTTTAATGGGAAATGTACATGACGGCGTAGTGAACACCGGACTTCAGGAAGAGTTCAAGTGCTGTAATGTATATGCGAAAGAAAAATGCCGTGACTGCTTCGCAAGATTTTATTGCAGCGGCGGTTGTGTGGCAAATGCATACAATTTCCATGGAGATATATTAAAAACCTATGAAACAGGCTGTGAATTACAGAAAAAGCGTGTAGAGTGTGCAATCATGATAAAAGCAGCCATGGCAGAACAAGAAGATTAAGAGAGGAAAAGAAATGAAAAACATGAAAAAGAGCAGAGGGATCATTACTCTCATTCTCGTACTCGGAATTTTAGCCGGTCTGTGCTATTATTCCGCAACCATTATTTCTTCGACCGGAGTAGGAGAAGACCGGAGCATTAACCTCGGTCTGGATTTAGCAGGTGGTGTATCCATTACCTATCAGGTAGTCGGAGACAAGCCGACCGATGAACAGTTAGACGATACCGTCTATAAGTTACAGAAACGTGTGGAAGGCTACAGTACGGAAGCACAGGTATACAAAGTCGGAGATGACCGTATTTCCGTTGAGATTCCGGGAGTCAGCGATGCAAACAAGATTTTAGAGGAACTCGGAAAACCGGGAACTTTGGAATTCCAGACAGAAGATGGTAAGACCTTCATGGATGGATCTGCAGTTGCGCAGGCAAAAGCAGCAACCATTACAAATGATACCGGAAACAAAGAAAATATCGTAGAGCTGACCTTAACCGATGAAGGAGCAAAGACATTTGCAGAGGTTACATCCGCAAACGTCGGAAAAGCACTTCCGATCGTTTACGATGATGAAGTCATCAGTTATCCGACCGTACAGCAGGCAATTACCGGAGGAACTGCACAGATTTCCGGAATGGCAAACTATGAAGAGGCAGAGTCCTTAGCTTCCCAGATCAGAATCGGTTCCCTTTCCCTAAAGTTAGAGGAGATGCGTTCCGAGGTAGTAGGTGCACAGCTTGGAGAAGAAGCGATTTCAAGCAGTTTGAAGGCAGCAGCGATCGGTCTTGTGATCGTTATGATCTTTATGATCGTGCAGTACTTAGTACCTGGTGTGGTAGCCGCATTTGCACTTGCAATCTATACGACATTAGTGATCGCGACCTTATATCTGTTTGAGATTACCCTGACCTTACCGGGTATTGCCGGAATTATCCTTTCTATTGGTATGGCGGTGGATGCGAATGTCATTATCTTTGCCCGTATCCGCGAAGAGATCGCAGATGGAAAGAGCGTGGCAACCGCAATTGAAACAGGTTTTGCAAGAGCACGTTCCGCGATCTTAGATGGAAATATTACAACATTGATCGCAGCGGCAGTTCTTGGACTTCGCGGTTCCGGTACCGTAAAAGGATTTGCTTCTACATTAGCGATCGGTATTATCCTTTCAATGTTTACCTGTATGGTAGTTACGAAGGTGCTGATGCATGCAGTTTATGCGATCGGTGTCCGTGATGCGAAATTCTATGGTAAGGCAAAAGAGCGTAAGCCATTTGATTTTGTCGGAAAGACAGGAATCTTTATTGCAATCTCCTGTGCGATCATCGTGTGTGGCTGTGTAGGAGTAGGCATGCACAAATCAAGTGATGGAACCATTTTAAATTACAGTCTGGAGTTTAAGGGTGGAACGTCTACCGCAGTTGTGATGGATAAACAGTATTCCATCAAAGAGATTGATAAAGAGATCGTTCCTCTAGTAGAAAAAATTACAGGCGACGGTAACGTACAGGCACAGGCAGTCGAGGGTACCAAGCAGATCATCATCAAGACCCGTACGCTGTCACTGGAAGAGAGAACAAAGTTAGAAAAGACCATGACCAAGAATTTTGGCGTGGATAAAAAAGATATTACATCCGAAAGTATCAGTTCCACCGTCAGCAATGAGATGAAGACCGATGCGATCGTAGCAGTTGTGATCGCAACGATCTGTATGCTGCTCTATATCTGGTTCCGGTTCAAGGATGTACGTTTTGCGGGAAGTGCGGTAATTGCACTGAGCCACGATGTTATCATGGTATTTATCTGTTATGTGTTAGCATGGATTTCCGTAGGAAATACCTTTATTGCATGTATGTTAACGATTATCGGTTACTCGATCAATAATACGATCGTTATCTTTGACCGTATCCGTGATGCATTGAAAAAACATCATGCACAGACAAAGGCAGCATACAAAGAGATCGTCAACAAGAGTATCGCACAGACCATGTCAAGAAGTGTGAATACTTCCATTACAACCTTTGTTATGGTATTAGTTCTTTATATTATGGGTGTAACCTCTATCCGTGAGTTTGCACTGCCATTGATGGTAGGACTTTTAGCAGGTACTTATTCTTCTATTTGTCTTGCGAGTGAGATCTGGTATCTGTTGCGTACGAAAGGTATGAAGAAAGAATAATATGTGGTGGTATCTGGCAGTGATGAATACTTTGGGATTTGCACTGATGGGACTGGATAAAAAAAGAGCCGGGGAACATCAGTGGAGGATCTCAGAGCGAACATTATTCTTAGTGGCGGCCTTAGGCGGAAGCGTGGGGAGCTGGCTTGGAATGTATATTTTTCACCACAAAACAAAGCACTGGTATTTCGTGATCGGAATACCGGTGATTTTTGTATTGCAAAACATTTTGTGGTACTTTATAATGATGAATAGTTAAAGCCAAAACAAGACAAATCAATGATGGAGGATGAACGAATGAATTTACTTCAGGAAGTACAGGCAGTAGACCGTGAGGTAGCAGATGCTATTACAGCAGAAATGGAGAGACAGAACAGTCATATTGAACTGATCGCATCCGAGAACTGGGTAAGTCCGGCAGTGATGGAGGCAATGGGAAGTATTTTAACCAATAAATACGCAGAAGGATATCCGGGAAAGAGATATTATGGCGGATGTGAATGTGTGGATATTGTAGAAAATCTTGCAATTGAACGTGCAAAAGAGCTGTTTGGCTGTGAATATGTCAATGTACAGCCACATTCAGGAGCACAGGCAAATATGGCAGTACAGTTTGCAATGCTGACACCTGGCGATACGGTTATGGGAATGAACTTAGACCATGGCGGTCACCTGACACACGGAAGTCCGGTAAATTTTTCCGGAAAATACTTCAATATTGTACCTTATGGAGTAAACGATGAAGGTGTCATTGATTATGATAGAGTCATGGAAATTGCAATGGAGTGCAAGCCGAAGCTGATCATTGCAGGTGCAAGTGCTTATGCAAGAGTCATTGATTTTAAGAAATTCAGAGAGATCGCAGATGCATGCGGCGCATATCTGATGGTAGATATGGCACATATTGCAGGTTTAGTAGCAGCAGGACTGCATCCAAGCCCGATCCCATATGCAGACGTAGTAACCACGACCACACATAAGACACTGCGCGGACCAAGAGGCGGTATGATCTTAGCAAGTGCAGAGTCCAATGAGAAGTTCAACTTTAACAAAGCGATCTTCCCGGGAACCCAGGGTGGCCCTCTAATGCATGTGATCGCAGCAAAAGCAGTATGTTTTAAAGAAGCATTACAGCCGGAGTTCAAGGTATATCAGCAGGGAATCATCGACAATGCACAGGCGCTCTGCAAAGGTCTGATAGACAGAGATATCAAGATCGTTTCCGGAGGAACAGACAACCATCTGATGTTAGTCGATTTAACGAACTATGACCTGACAGGAAAGGCAGTGGAGAAATTATTAGATTCCGTAAATATTACATGTAATAAAAATACGATCCCAAATGATCCGAAGTCTCCATTTGTAACAAGCGGTATCCGTTTAGGAACAGCATCCGTAACCTCCCGTGGCATGAAAACAGAGGATATGGATGACATTGCAGAGGCAATTGCACTGATGATCAAAAATGGTGAGGACTCCGCAGAAGAGGTCAAAGCCATTGTGAAAAAACTGACTGACAAATATCCGTTAAAATAATTCTTAAGAATTTTATAAAATCGGGAAATTACGAAAAAGACATGCTATAATGAGCACAAATTGATTTTTGTGCTCATTTTAAATTATGACATGATAAAAAATCAGAGTATTCAGGAGGCTAGAATGGATAAGAAGAAAAAAATTATTATCGGTGTTGTGATCGCCGTGGTTGCCGTAGCGGCAGTCGTTCTAAGTATCGTATTGGCAAAAGGCGGCGGAAAAAAAGCGAAAGATAAAGTGTATGTGGAAAAAGTCAAGACAATCTGCGGCAATGATGCGGGGACAACGAACCGTTTTTCCGGTGTGGTAGAGGCACAGGACAGCTGGAAGATCAAACTGGATGGCGATAAAAAGGTCAAAGAGGTATTTGTCAAAGTCGGAGATGAGGTCAAGGAAGGAGATCAGCTCTTTTCCTATGATATGGACGAGACAAAATCACAGATCGAGCAGGCAAATCTCGAATTAGAGAGTATCACAAACGAGATTAACGATTACAACAGCCAGATTGCAACCTTAAGTGCAGAAAGAGATGCGGCACCGGAGGAAGCAAAGTTCGACTATACGACGCAGATTCAGAGTGTGCAGAATGATTTAAAACAGTCTGAGTACAACCGAAAGAGCAAACAGCTTGAAATTGATAAAATGAAACAATCTCTTGGAGATGCCGTGGTAACGAGCAAAATGGCAGGTGTCGTAAAGACGGTCAACAACAGTAACGGTGGTTCCGATGACGGTTCTTCTGACGATGCATTTATGACCATCCTTGCGACCGGTTCCTATCGGGTAAAATGTATGATCAATGAGCAGAACATGTCTGAGATATCCGAGGGAGAGCAGATGCTGATCCACTCCAGAGTAGATGAAGATCAGACCTGGAACGGTACAATTTCAGGAATTGATATGGAATCGCCGCAGTCAAACGGTGACCAGTACACGGACAGCAGTGATTCTTCCGATACCACAACCTCTTCAAAATATCCGTTCTATATTAATTTAGAAAATTCAGATGGAATGATGTTAGGACAGCATGTGTTTGCGGAAGCAGATCTGGGACAGGGACAGAAGAAAAAAGGTATCTGGCTTATGGAATCCTATATCGTAAAAGAAAAAAAGGAAGCCTATGTCTGGGCTGATAACGGAAAGGGCAAGCTGGAAAAACGTAAGGTTGAGCTTGGAAAATATGACGAAGAACTTGGCGAGTACAAGATCAAATCCGGTCTGAAAAAAGATGACTATATCGCATGGCCGATGGATGGCTTGTATGAAGGTGTAGAAGCAGTTAAGAATGAGAGCGAAGTAGATTATGATGCACCTTTATATAAGGATCAGCAGGACAGTACAGAACCGTACACAGAGGATAGTGCAGAGCCGGCAGATGATGCGGTCGAACCAATGAGTGGTACGGGACAGCCGGTTGATGGGGTCGAAGCGGAGCCGACGGAGGAAACGACAACGGAAGAAGACGGTGCAGCACAGGATGCAGAACAGCCGGTCGATGAGAATGAGACGAGTGGAGAGGAGTAAAAATCCATGATATTGAACTTGGAACATATTTACAAAGATTATCAGCAGGATAAGCTGGTGGTCCCAGTATTAAAGGACGTCTGCTTACAGGTAGAAGAGGGTGAATATGTGGCGATCATGGGACCGTCCGGTTCCGGAAAGACCACTCTGATGAATATCATCGGATGTTTAGATCAGCCTACTTCCGGAGTCTATGAATTTTCAGGCGAAAATATTTTATCCTATAAAGACAGGGAACTTGCAGCAGTGCGTTCTAAAAGCATAGGATTCGTATTTCAGAACTTCCAGTTACTGCCGAGGGCAACTGCTTTAGATAATGTTGCACTGCCTTTAAGCTATGCAGGCGTAAAACCAAAGGAACGAAAGGAGCGGGCATTTGTAGCATTAGAGCGTGTGGGTTTAGCAGACCGTGCAGAGTTTCGCCCGAACCAGTTATCCGGTGGTCAGAAACAGAGAGTTGCCATCGCAAGAGCTGTAGTAAACGAGCCGAAGATCCTGCTTGCAGATGAACCGACCGGAGCATTGGATTCAAAATCGGGACAGCAGATCATGGAACTGTTTGAAAAATTAAATGAAGAAGGCGTAACGATCGTAATGATCACTCACGATGCAAAGGTTGCACACCGTGCAAAACGGGTAGTTCACATCATAGACGGAGAACTGACCGAGGAAAAGGAGGAAGAGAAGGATGAATAAAAAGAAAGTCGTAATTCTTGTCCTGGTCATTGTTCTGGCAGCAGGAGCTGTAGGTGGCGGAATTTTTGCCTTCAAAAAGCAAAAGGATAAAAAGACAAAGGTGGACGTTTATCCGGTATCTGTAATGGATATGGGTGGCGGATATGGTAACGGAGAGTCCTACAGCAGTGGAACGGTTACAGATGATAAGTCACAGGTGATCTATCTTGAAGACAGTGATAAAGTGGCGGAGGTCTATGTCAAAGAAGGCGATAAGGTCAAAGAAGGCGATCCACTGATGCGGTATGATATGGAAGAAGCAAATCTCAATGTCGATATGAAGACTTTGGATGTGGAAAATGCTGAAAATGATCTGGTGATCGCACAGCGTGAGTTAGAAAAACTGAAAAACATGACTCCGGTGGCAGAGACACCAACCGTACCGGACGAACCGGAAGAGCCGGCACCAAAACCGGAAGTTCCGGAAAAAGACGGAGATGCCTATAACATCATCGGAAAATCCGCGAAGTCCTACGAAGGAAAAGGAACACAGGAGAAACCATACCGTTTTTTATGTACAGAGAAAGCGTATGTAACCGGAGAATATCTGAATTACCTGAAAAAACATTCCTATACGGCAGTCTTTGAAATCCATGAGGATAACAAGAAGGATGGAGATGTCCTGAATGCATGGCTGGTAAACGGAAGCAGTATAAAAGAAGAATACGATGCGGAATCCCAGTGGTCTGTTGCAAGCCGACAGGAAGTAACGGATGAAGATACCACAGAACCGGATACCACGGATGACAGTGCGGATGATGAGAGTGATAGTGGTGATGATGAAAGCAGTATGGGATATACCGCATCAGAACTTGCAGAAAAGATCCGTGAAAAAGAAAAGGAGATCCGTGAACTGGATATTACAAAGCGAAAAGCAGCCTTAGAGTTAGAGGAAGCAAAAAAAGTATCAGGAGACGGCATATTAAAAGCCAGTGTCAATGGAACCGTAGACACAGCATGTGATCCGAGTGATCCGCCAAATGACGGTTCTCCGTTCTTAGAAGTAAGAGGACAGGACAGCCTCTATGTGACCGGAACACTGAGCGAGTTGATGCTAGGAGAAATCCAGACAGGTCAGAAGGTTCAGATCAGTTCCTGGGAGAGCGGCAAGACCTATGAAGGAGAGATCACGGAGATTTCCACTACACCGGTAGATGGCAGCAACTACATGGGCGATGGTAATCCAAATGCATCTTATTATACTTATAAAGCCTTGGTAAAAGACAGCAAGGGGCTGCATAATGGAGAAGGTGTAGATTTAAATATCAGCCAGGATGCAAATTCAGGAAGTTCCGTACTGTGCATCGAAAAAGCATATGTGCGTACCGTAGACGGTACATCGTATGTGATGAAAGAAGATAAGAACGGAAGATTGAAAAAGCAGAAAGTAAAGACCGGAAAGACTTACTACGGTCAGGCAGTGGAGATTTTATCGGGCTTAGACGGAAGTGAATACATTGCATTTCCATATGGTAAAAATGTCAAAGAGGGCGTGAGAGTCCGCGAGACAGATGAATTGGCATATTAGGAGGAAGGAAGAATGATAGAAAATATAAGATTATCGTTTCAGGGAATCTGGTCCCATAAGATGCGTTCCTTTCTGACGATGCTGGGAATCATTATCGGAATTGCGGCAATCATAGCTATTGTATCTACAATTAAAGGAACAAACGAACAGATCAAAGAGAATCTGATCGGCTCGGGAGACAATACGGTCACGGTCAGCCTGTATCAGGGCGACTGGGAATACGATATGTCTGCAGGCGTTCCGGATGGAGTCCCTGCGATTTCAGAGGAGATGTTAGACAGCATCAAGGATACCGATAAGGTAGAGGATGTATCTGCATTTTACAAAAGACAGGACTATGACAATATTTTTTATAAAAATGTTTCCTTAGCAGGAGGATATCTCTATGGTATCGAGCAGAACTATCTGGATACCTGTGATTTTATCCTGCGGGAAGGCAGAGGTTTTGACAAAGAGGATTATAAAAAACAGAGAAAAGTGGCACTCTTAGATTCGGATTCCGAGCAGACATTGTTTCAGGGAGAGTCAGCAGTCGGAAAAACGATCGAGATCAAAGGAGAGCCATATGTGGTTGTCGGTATTGTGACGAAAAGCAAGACCTTTGAGCCGGTCATCAATTCCGTAGAGGATTATTATACTTATATGCAGGAGTCGAGCGGTGCAGTCTATGTGCCAAAAGTAACGTGGCCGATCATCTATCAATATGATGAGCCGGAAAATGTAATTTTGCGTGTAAAGAGTACCGATGACATGACACGTGTAGGCAAAAAGACCGCAGATTTATTAAATGAGAATCTGAGCGTGTCCGATGATACGATGAAATATAAGGCAGAGGATTTATTAGAGCAGGCGAAAGAGATTCAGGAGCTGAGTGATTCCACAAACTCCATGTTGATCTGGATCGCCGGAATTTCCCTTTTAGTAGGTGGTATCGGCGTTATGAATATCATGCTGGTATCCGTAACCGAGAGAACCAGTGAGATCGGTCTGAAAAAAGCACTCGGAGCAAGAAAAGGCATTATTTTGGGACAGTTTTTAACAGAGTCCGCAGTGCTGACCAGTCTGGGTGGAATTTTTGGCGTGATCATCGGGATCATACTGGCACAGGTCATTTCGAAAGTAAGTGATATGCCGGTAGCGATCAGTATTCCGGCAGCAGTCGGAGCGGTCGTATTTTCCATGCTGATCGGAATTATCTTTGGAATGCTGCCATCTTATAAAGCAGCAAACCTCAATCCGATCGATGCCCTGCGTCATGAATAGGCATATGATATGAAAAATTACTTGCACACAGGACATAATCGCGTTATAATGTGCAAAGAATAAGTACCAGGCGTTAACGGAAGCTACGATTGCAAAGGTGTTCAGAGAGTCGGTGGTTGGTGAGAACCGGAGATTGGAGCAGTCTTTCCACTTTCTCAGTCGGCAGTGAGAACTGCGGGGTGACAGTCCCTTATCCTGTCGATGAGAGGTCAGGTCCATGAATTTAGTATTCGAAAAAGATCTGACAAACCGGGTGGCAACGCGGAGTATACCTTCGTCCCTGTAGCACGTCAGAGTGCAAAGAGGGACGGAGGTTTTTTGGTTTTTCTATAGGAAATGTTTTCTATAGAAAAAACTTTTGGGCGAAAATGCAACCCTTAGTTCTTGATTTTTTTATAGGAGGATTTATATGTTAGATTTAAAATTTTTAAGAGAGAACCCGGATATTGTAAAGAAAAATATCGAAAATAAGTTTCAGCAGCAGAAACTTCCATTAGTGGATGAAGTGATTGAGTTAGATGCAAAGGCAAGAGCAACCCAGCAGGAAGCGGATGATCTGCGTGCAAACCGCAACAAGATTTCTAAGCAGATCGGTGCTTTAATGGGCCAGGGTAAAAAGGATGAAGCCATGGAGCTCAAAGCACAGGTAGAAAAAGATGCTGCCCGTCTTTCTGAATTAGAAGAAAAGGAAAAAGAATTACAGGGAAAGATTACAAAGATCATGATGACGATTCCGAACATCATTGATCCATCCGTACCGATTGGAAAGGATGATTCCTGTAACGTAGAAATCGAAAAATTTGGTGAGCCGGTCGTACCGGATTTTGAAATCCCATATCATACAGAGATTATGGAGCGTTTTGACGGCATTGACTTAGATGCAGCAGGAAAAGTAGCGGGCAACGGTTTTTACTATCTGATGGGTGACATTGCAAGACTTCATTCCGCAGTGATTTCCTATGCGAGAGATTTTATGATCGACCGCGGATTCACATACTGTGTACCGCCATTTATGATCCGCAGCAATGTGGTAACCGGAGTTATGAGTTTTGACGAAATGGATGCCATGATGTACAAGATCGAGGGCGAGGATCTCTATCTGATTGGTACCAGTGAACATTCCATGATCGGAAAATTCATTGATACCATTAATGAAAAAGAAAAACTTCCATATACATTGACCAGTTATTCTCCATGCTTCAGAAAAGAAAAAGGAGCACATGGAATCGAGGAACGTGGCGTATACCGTATCCATCAGTTTGAAAAACAGGAGATGATCGTAGTATGTGAGCCGGAAGAATCCAAACTGTGGTATGACAAGCTGTGGCAGAATACGGTAGATCTATTCCGCAGCCTTGACATTCCGGTCCGTACCTTAGAGTGCTGCTCCGGTGATTTGGCAGACTTAAAAGTAAAATCCTGTGACGTAGAGGCATGGTCGCCAAGACAGAAGAAATATTTTGAAGTCGGAAGCTGCTCTAATTTAGGAGATGCACAGGCAAGAAGATTAAAAATCCGTATCAAAAACGGAAAGGAAAAATATTTTGCACATACACTTAACAACACAGTTGTTGCACCGCCAAGAATGTTGATCGCATTCTTAGAGAACAACTTAAATGAAGACGGAAGTGTAAATGTTCCGGAGGCACTGCGTCCATATATGGGTGGAAAAGAGAAACTGGTGCCGAAGCATTAAGGGTAGTGTTCAACATTTCGATGAATCTTTAGCAAAGCAGGAAGCGTGTTAGGAAGAGGGAATGTTCAGCAAGCTCCCGCCAATGATTCCGAGTTTCCTTGTGCTAAGCATTCCGATGAACCTCCTTCAAAGCAGGAAGCATGTTCGCCAAGGGGCTCCATGCTTCCGGGAGTTTCATCTCCATAGCACAAAAAGAAACTCTTCATCATTGGCGGGAGCTCGCTGGGATATACGCTTTCTAAGACAGTTTGTAGAGAAGATGAGGAAGAAGTTAAATAAGAGATGTCACTCAAAAGAATGAGTGGCATGTTTTGTTTTGAAATTCTATTCTGCAGCAGATAAAATGAGAAATAACTATATCTGCATTGTATATGAGATTCAGTGATGTAAATCCATTAAGTCAGTAAATATTTCCTAAAATTCATGGAGGATGCTTTTGATAATCCTTTTCAAGAGAATCCCTAATAGGCTATTTTAGAATTTTTCATATATAGATTCATTAAATAATTCTCAAAATGCTATTCTTTTAAATTTCTAAACAATTTACCCCAGAATTTTCCATATACACACAATGTAGACGGGAACAGCAGAATTGTACAAAATCCGGTTGTAACCAACTTCCCACCATGCTATAATACTCTCAAAGCATATTTTCTTTTATATAAGGCGGCAATTCTGCCGTAGTCTATTACAAATCTAATTCAGATCAGAAAATTCATGCTTTTCCAACATTATGAACAGCAGGAGTTTTCAAGAAAAAAGGATAAGAACTCCTGCGAGACAATTTCAAACAGGAGGTAATACTATGACAGAAACTCAAAACGAGATCCGTGTTGCAAGAAACCATAAGGACAGATTATTCCGCATGATATTCCGTGAAAAGAAAGAGCTATTGAGCCTTTATAATGCGGTTAACGGAACATTTTACACGAATGCAGAAGATTTAGAGATTGTAACCTTAGAAAATCCCGACACCGAGATTTTTAGTATTCTACAATGGTTCGGAAGAACAGGCAGAAAAGAAATACTTAAGGTTATCAGATGCCTTTCAAAAATCGATGGATGACCCGGATTTGGAATTAGTGGTAACAATGCTAAATATCAATCTTGGGAAAAACAAAAAATTATTAGAGCAGTGCCGGACTTTAAAGGAATATGCGATCTATGTGAAGAAAGTACGTACCTATGCAAAGAGCATGAAGAATGTAGAAGAAGCAGTAGACCGTGCAGTGACAGAATGCATTAATGAAGGAATTCTGCGGGAGTTTCTACTTCAGAACAGGAAAGAGGCGGTAGAAATGAGTATCTTTGAATATGATGAAGAAGCAGTCTTTGAGATTGTCCGAAAAGATGAATATGAGAAAGGACATCAGGAGGGAATTATTGAAGGAAAAGTAGAATCTATTTTGGAATTATTGGAAGATATCGGTACAATACCAGATAAAGTTCGTGAAAAAATCCACAATGAAAAAGATATCAAAGTCTTGAATAGCTGGTTAAAATTGGCTGCTAAAGCAGAGTCTATAGATGAGTTTGTGTCAAAAATGTAAGTGAAGGAAATGTGTTAGAAAGGGGTGTGTTAGAATGTTCAGCGAGCTCCCAACAATGCTTCCAAGTTTCCTTGTGCTAACCATTCCGATGAACCTCCCTAAGAGCAGGAAGTGTGTTCGCCAGAGGGCTTCACACTTCCGGGAGTTTCATCTCCATAGCACAAAAGAAACGTTCCATCATTGTCTGGAGCTCGCTGGGATATATGCTTTCTATACAATTCGAGAAAGATTCATAAAGACAATTTACAGAGAAAATAACAAGATTCAAATAGCAGATGTTACTCAACAATGAGTGGCATTTTTTATTTTAGAACTTTCTACACAAAGCTGCTTCCCCGGTTGTTCCCACAGACAGTTGCGAGGCTTCCGTCGTGAGGAGCACACTGCCGTTCATGTTTTGTGCCTGTTTGAGTCCGTAGGGCGAGTTGCACAAAACATGAGCAAAAAGGCGTGGGCAACGAACAGGAAACGCAGCATGTCCGTGGGAATATCCGGGGATAGCCGCCTGTATAAACAAAGTTTCCAAGAAATCCCCTTGCCATCCCCAATTCCATATGTTAAAATCTTAACGAACAGTATTTCGGATGAAAACTGTATCATTTTGATAATGCATCCTTTCCATTTTGTACAGCATGCAGCAGACAGAAATGGAGGTGCATAGCGATAGGAATAGGAATTATAGGTGCCGGGAGGGTAGGTACAACCATGGGAAAATATTTTGTTACCCATGGCGAAGAAGTCAGCGGATTCTACAGCAGAACCGTAAACAGTGCCAAAGAAGCGGCAAAATTCTGTAACACAAAATATTTTAGCGAGTTAGATTCACTCATTGAGGTAAGCGATACCCTGTTTATAACCGTGACAGACGGGGCAATAAAGGAAGTATGGGATTGCATTGCAGCAAAAGATGTGAAGGGAAAATCAGTCTGCCACTTTAGTGGCTCATTATCAAGTGATATATTTTCAAATGCAGAGCAGGCAGGAGTATCTGTTTGTTCACTTCATCCAATTTACGCGTTCAGTAACAAATTCACAGCTTATCAAAATTTAACAGAGGCAATTTTTACCGTAGAGGGCGACGAACAGGCAGTTGCGGATATCTATCGGATGTTTGAAAAACTACCGAACAGGTTAGTACTGATCCATACAGAGGCAAAAATGCGTTATCATGCGGCAGTCAGTATGGCGAGTAACCATGTCATCGGGCTTTTGTCCATGGCAGTAAAAATGTTAGAAGAAGCCGGCATAGAGAGTACAGCGGCTTATGAAATGCTGACACCGTTGGTAAAAAATAACGTAGAAGCGGCATTGAAGTACGGATGCGAACAGGCGCTGACCGGCCCGATAGAACGGAACGATCTTGGTACGGTAAGACATCATTTAGAAGTGCTGTCAGAAGAACAAAAGGCGGTGTATGATGCGATCGGCACAGAACTGGTCAGAATCTCAGAGAAAAAGCATACCGAACGAAATTACCGGCAGATGAAAGAACTGTTAAGGAAAGAAAGTGAATGATTGGAGAGCAAAAATGAAGAACACAGTAGTAACAATACAGGAAGCAAAGAAACGCGGCGAAAAAATCACCATGCTGACAGCCTATGATTATTCTATGGCAAAACTGATCGATGAATCAGGCATCAACATGATCTTGGTGGGAGATTCCTTAGGAATGGTCATGTTAGGATATGAAGACACCTTATCCGTAACAATGGAGGATATGATACATCATACAAAAGCAGTTACAAGAGGAGCAAAAAATGCATTGATAGTTGCGGATATGCCGTTTATGTCCTATCAGGCATCTGTCTATGATGCAGTCTGCAATGCAGGCCGTCTGATGAAAGAGGGACGGGCGCAGGCAGTCAAGTTAGAAGGCGGCAAAGAAGTGTTTCCACAGATAGAAGCAATCACCAAAGCGTCCATACCGGTTGTGGCTCATTTGGGACTGACCCCGCAGTCCTTAAATGTGTTCGGCGGATTCAAGGTGCAGGGAAAATCAGAAGAGGCAGCTAAAAAATTAATCGAGGATGCCAAAGGAGCAGAAGCGGCAGGAGCGGTAGCCGTTGTTTTAGAGTGTGTTCCGGCAAAATTAGCAGAATTGATCTCAAAACAGATCAACATACCAACGATCGGCATTGGCGCAGGTGCAGGATGTGACGGACAGGTGCTGGTATATCAGGATATGTTAGCAATGTTTGGCGATTTTAAACCGAAATTCGTAAAGCAGTTCGGACAGATTGGCGAACAGATGAAAGCAGCTTTTTCACAGTACATCAAAGAAGTACAAAACGGCGTATTTCCGGCGGAACAGCATACCTATGGGATCAGCGACGAAATGTTAGAGAAATTATATTAAGAAAAGTATCTTATCAGAGGAGGAAAAAACATGCAGTTAGTCCATACAATAGACGAAGTAAGAGCACAGGTAAAAGCATGGAAACAGGAAGGGCTGAGTGTCGGACTGGTTCCGACCATGGGCTATCTTCACGATGGCCATAAAAGTCTGATCGAGCGAGCCGTAAAAGAAAATGACCGCGTAGTGGTCAGTGATTTTGTGAATCCGACACAGTTTGGAGAAAACGAAGATTTAGGAAGTTACCCAAGAGATATAAAGAGAGATGCGGCACTTTGTGATGCGGCAGGCGTGGAAATTTTATTCAATCCGTCACCGGAGGAAATGTACTATAAAGACAACTGTACTTTTGTGGATATGAACCGTTTGACGGATGTGCTTTGTGGAAAGACAAGACCGATCCATTTTTCCGGAGTATGCAGCGTAGTGACCAAGCTATTTCATATTGTAACACCGGACCGTGCCTATTTTGGACAAAAGGATGCACAGCAGTTAGCAGTGATCCGCCGGATGGTCAGGGATCTGAATTTTGACATTGAGATCGTAGGATGCCCGATCGTGCGTGAGACAGACGGACTTGCAATGAGTTCGAGAAACACCTATCTGAATGAAGAAGAGAGAAAAGCGGCATTAGTGTTAAGTCAGGCAGTCCGTTTAGGAGAAGAACTGATAGAAGCAGGAGAAAAAAATGCAGCAGTGATCAAAGAAAAAATGATCGCCCATATCGAAGCGGAGCCGCTTGCAAAAATAGATTATGTGGAGATTGTGGATGCACAGAGTTTAGAACCGGTGTCAGAAATCCGGGGAGAGATCTTAGCTGCAATGGCAGTCTATATCGGTAAGACCAGATTGATAGACAATTTTATCAGATAGAGGGAGAGCGAAGATGTATTTAAAAATGTTAAAAGGAAAGATCCATCGTGCGGTTGTAAAACAGGCGGAATTAAACTATGTTGGCAGTATCACGGTGGACCCGGTGCTGATGCAGGCGGCTGGGATTTTAGAATATGAAAATGTCCAGATCGTAGATATTGAAAACGGAAATCGTTTTGAGACCTATACGATAGCCGGAGAGCCGGGAAGCGGGATGATCTGCTTAAACGGTGCGGCGGCAAGACAGGTGCAGACCGGAGATCATGTCATTATCATGGCGTATGCACAGATGACCCCGCAGGAAGCAGAGCAGTTCTTACCGGCAGTCGTATTTGTCGATGAAAATAATGCGATAGAGCGGATCACCAGCTATGAAAAACATGGAGAGATTGCATAAGACAAAAAATAAGGTTGAAAAATCTTACACAATATGATAAACTTTTTACAATTTAGGCATAGCACAGAATAAGAAAAAAAGAGAATCTCCCTCTTTTTTTTTGAGAAAATTTAGAAAGGACAGGGTAAAGAATGAAAGCTTTTCTGATCTTAGAAGACGGAACTGTCTTTGAGGGAACCAGTATCGGTTCACAAAAAGAGGTTATCAGTGAAATTGTATTTAATACATCCATGACAGGATATTTAGAGGTAATGACCGATCCATCCTATGCAGGACAGGCAGTTGTCATGACCTATCCACTGATTGGAAATTATGGAATCACACCGGATGCAGAGTCAAAACGTCCATGGGTGGACGGATATATTGTCAGGGAGTTATCCAGAATGCCAAGCAATTTCCGCTGCGAAGGAACGATACAGGACTTTTTGAAAGAAAATGACATACCTGGGATCGCAGGAATTGATACAAGAGCATTGACAAAGATCCTTCGTGACAAGGGAACCATGAACGGTATGATCACCACCGATGAACACTATGAGTTAGAGAAGGTTCTTCCGAGGTTAAAAGAATATCAGACAGGAAATGTAGTAGATAAAGTGACCTGTGATGAGAAAAGCATATTAAATGGAAAAGGAAAGAAAGTAGCCCTGTTGGATTTAGGAGCGAAAAAAAATATTGCAGACTCCTTACATGACAGAGAATGCGAAGTAACGATTTACCCTGCCCACACAACAGCAGAAGAGATTTTAGCAGCCAAACCAGACGGTATCATGCTGAGTAACGGACCTGGAGATCCGAAGGAATGTCAGGCAATCATAGAAGAAATCCGTAAATTATATGAATCCGATGTGCCAATCTTTGCAATCTGCTTAGGACATCAGCTCATGGCATTAGCAACCGGGGCAGATACCTATAAATTAAAATACGGACATCGCGGCGGCAATCATCCGGTCAAAGATTTAGAGACTGGAAGAGTCTATATCTCATCCCAGAACCATGGCTATGCAGTGGATGATAAAGCATTAGATGAAAACATTGCAGTTCCGGCATTTGTAAATGTCAATGATGGAACCAATGAAGGCTTAAAATATATCGGAAAGAACATTTTTACGGTACAATTCCACCCGGAAGCATGTCCGGGACCACAGGACAGTTCGTATTTGTTTGACCGTTTTATCACAATGATGGGAGGGAACCAGTAATGCCAAAGAATCAGGATATCAAAAAAGTATTAGTTATCGGTTCCGGTCCTATTGTCATCGGACAGGCAGCCGAATTCGATTATGCGGGAACACAGGCGTGCCGCTCTTTAAAAGAAGAAGGCATCGAGGTAGTGCTTGTCAACTCCAACCCTGCAACTATCATGACCGATAAAGAGATTGCAGACGAGGTTTATATTGAGCCACTGACCGCAAAAGTCTTAGAGCAGATCATTTTAAAAGAAAAACCGGACAGCGTACTTCCGACCTTAGGAGGACAGGCAGGACTGAACTTGGGAATGGAGCTTGCAGAATCCGGATTTTTAGAAGAACATGGTGTGAAACTGATCGGAACAACTGCGGAAACGATTTTCAAAGCAGAGGACCGTCAGGCATTCAAGGACACAATGGAAAAAATCGGTGAGCCTTGTGCGCCATCTTTAGTCGTACACAACGTAGAAGACGGTATCGCATTTACAAATACCATCGGTTATCCGGTCGTATTACGTCCGGCATATACCTTAGGTGGAAGTGGCGGTGGTATCGCCCATAATGAGACAGAGCTGATCGACATCCTTTCTAACGGACTGCGTTTAAGCCGTGTAGGAGAAGTATTAGTAGAGCGCTGTATCGCAGGCTGGAAGGAAATAGAATACGAAGTAATGCGTGATGCAAACGGCAACTGCATTACTGTATGTAATATGGAAAATATCGACCCGGTCGGTGTGCATACCGGAGACTCGATCGTAGTAGCACCATCCCAGACCTTAGGCGATAAGGAATATCAGATGCTCCGTACATCTGCCTTAAATATTATATCAGAATTAAACATTACAGGAGGATGTAACGTACAGTATGCTTTGCATCCGACAACATTTGAATATTGTGTCATCGAGGTAAACCCTCGTGTCAGCCGTTCTTCCGCATTAGCATCAAAAGCAACCGGATATCCGATTGCCAAAGTAGCAGCGAAGATCGCACTCGGATATACCTTAGATGAGATCAAGAATGCCATCACCGGCAAAACCTATGCAAGTTTTGAGCCGATGTTAGATTATTGTGTCGTAAAGATCCCAAGACTTCCGTTTGATAAATTTATCACGGCAAAGAGAACACTGACAACACAGATGAAAGCAACCGGAGAGGTTATGAGTATCTGCACGAACTTCGAGGGAGCGCTGATGAAAGCCATCCGTTCCTTAGAGCAGCATGTGGATTCCATGATGTCCTATGATTTTACCGAGCTTTCCAAAGAAGAGCTTTTAAAACAGTTAGAAGTGGTAGATGACCGCAGGATCTGGGTGATCGCAGAAGCGATCAGAAAAGGAATCTCCTATGATACGATCCATGAGATTACAATGATAGACCACTGGTTTATCGACAAAATTGCAATCCTTGTGGAAATGGAGGAGCGTTTAAGAAACGAAGAACTGACTACAGACCTCTTAAAAGAAGCAAAACGGATAGAGTTCCCGGATAATGTTATTGCAGCACTGACCGGAAAGACAGAAGAAGAAATCCGCGATCTGCGTTATGAGAACGGAATCGTGGCAGCATTTAAAATGGTAGATACCTGTGCGGCAGAATTTGAAGCCAGCACACCGTATTATTACTCCTGCTTTGGAAGTATCAACGAGGCAGAAGAGACACATCCGGAGAAAAAAGTACTGGTACTTGGTTCCGGACCGATCCGTATCGGTCAGGGTATCGAGTTTGACTATTGTTCCGTACACAGTACCTGGGCGTTTGCAAAAGAAGGCTATGAGACCATTATTGTAAACAATAACCCGGAGACCGTATCCACAGACTTTGATATTGCAGATAAGCTCTACTTTGAGCCGCTGACACCGGAAGATGTCGAAAACATTGTGCGTTTAGAAAAACCGGACGGAGCAGTCGTACAGTTCGGCGGACAGACTGCGATTAAATTAACCGAAAGTCTGATGAAAATGGGAGTTCCGATTCTTGGAACAAAGGCAGAAGATGTAGATGCCGCAGAAGATCGTGAATTATTTGACAAAATATTAGAAGAAACAGAGATTCCAAGAGCAGCCGGTGGAACCGTCTTTACGGCAGAAGAGGCAAAAGAGGTAGCAAACCGCCTCGGATATCCGGTATTGGTACGTCCTTCTTATGTACTTGGCGGACAGGGCATGCAGATTGCATTGAACGATGAAGAGATCGAAGAATTCATGGCAGTCATCAACCGCTATGCACAGGATCACCCGATCTTAGTAGATAAATATTTACAGGGAAAAGAAATCGAAGTCGATGCGGTATGCGATGGAACAGACATCCTGATCCCGGGAATCATGGAGCATATTGAGAGAACCGGAGTACATTCCGGAGACAGTATTTCCGTATATCCGGCGCCGACGATCGGAGAGGATATCAAAGCAACCATCGTAGAATATACAAAACGTTTAGCAAAAGCACTTCATGTCATCGGACTGATCAATATCCAGTTCATTGTCATGGACAGACAGGTATATGTGATCGAGGTAAATCCGCGTTCATCCAGAACCGTACCATATATCAGTAAGGTAACGGGAATTCCGATCGTAGACCTTGCAACAAAAGTGATCATCGGTAATACCTTAAAAGGCATGGGATATCCGACCGGTTTAGCACCGGAGGCAGATTATATCGCAATTAAGATGCCGGTATTCTCCTTTGAAAAACTGCGTGGTGCAGAGATCAGCTTAGGACCTGAAATGAAATCAACCGGAGAATGTCTGGGTATTGCAAAGACATTTAACGAGGCACTGTACAAAGCATTTTTAGGTGCAGGAATTGTCCTTCCGAAATATAAGCAGATGATCATGACCTTAAAAGACGCAGATAAAGAAGAAGGTGTCGCAGTCGCAAGACGATTTGAGGCACTTGGTTACAAAATCTATGCAACCAGAAGTACGGCAAAATATCTGCAGGAGCGTGGTGTCAATGCCCTGCGTGTCAATAAGATCGCACAGGAGTCACCAAATGTTATGGACTTGATCTTAGGACATAAGATTGATTTAGTGATCGATACCCCGACACAGGGACGTGATAAGAGCAGAGACGGTTTCCTGATCCGAAGAAACGCAATAGAGACCGGTGTACACTGCCTGACATCCTTAGATACGGCAAATGCATTAGCACTCAGCTTAGAGAATGCAAGTGATGAGATGACACTTGTGGATATTGCGACAGTAAAGAATATCTAAGAATCAGGGAAACAGATAAAAAGAAAAACCGCGGAGTCAGATGACTTCGCGGTTTTTCTGCTTTTTAGCAAGTTTTGCTTTGGCTTTTCGGAAACGGTTCATCATTTCCGTGACATAAGTGTCGGTCTGGAACTGTTTTAAAGTTTCCTCATCCATCTGGATGCGGTTATCCAGCGTTTTCATCATATCCTTGATCTGAAATTTTTCCGAAACATCGGGATCACTCAGATCATAAATCCGGTTATCCGAAAAACGTAATATCAGAGGTTTCAAAAAATCATCCGGATTCGTCTCTAAGATCAAGGCTTTATCCCCACTGGTCAGATCGACGCATGCTCCCTGCGGAAGAATGTTGATACATTCACCGAGAGCCTGAACCACGGTAGAGTTAAAAAAGTCAGGATGTTCAAACAGATATTTCATGGTCACAATCTCAGACTGTGGTTCAAAGCCATAGCGCATAGCGGTCATCTGGTCAAAACAGCCGGCAACACGCAGAACCTGAGTGCCAAACCGCCAGGTATGTTCTTTCATATCCGGATGGGCAATATGGTTCGCAGGATGGATCATCTCCGCGATCACTTGTAGCGTCATTTTTGGAAGATGATATTCATTCGTCTGCGGTTTTAAAAGAGCAAAGGCTTCTCCTCTGGCAAGACACAGTTTTTTATAATCAGCACTCTCGACATCTTCAAAGTCCGTCAGTTGGTCAGAATCCAGATAGAGATACCCGGTATCATACAAAAGAGCGGCTTCCACTAATGCAAGCTGTTCTTCATAGGAAAAACCGAGATGGTGTGTCAGGATGGCACAGAGAATACCGGTATTCAAACCGTGTTTATAGACAAAATCACCGGAACTTCGGAGATTTTGTGAAAAAATAATCTTATGATCGAGGTTTCCAAACTCACGGATAATACTTTTACAAAGTTCAGAGAGTTTATCCGGTTCCTTTCCGGTTACTAACTTGCCAAGTTCATCCCGCAGCCGGAACATATACATAGTCTGGAACTGTTCAAAATGCAGCTCTTCTTCACTTAAAGGCGGCAGGGGTTCTGCCGGGTCTAAAACATAGATTCCGATCAAAGAGAATTTGCGGATGCTGTTGATTCCCTGAGGAGTCAGTTCCGTGTTACGTTCGTATAAAAGAACCCCTAAGCGGTTATAGATGGGTTTTGCAAGTCTCATACCGGGACATAAATCTTCTGTTTTTACAAAATGCATGATATCCCTCCCAATACATTGGTTTTACATAGAATATTGATTTATTTTAGCATAAACGGATATAAATGACAAATGACATCTTGGAAAGCATAAAAAACTATTGTAAAATAAAATTAGGATATCAAAAGGCGGTTTCAAGTTTTTTGATTGGCAAATTGCACAAAGCCGAGCCTATTTTCTCCCAAAGTCACAAAAGCAGTCCCGGTTTTGTGCAATCAGCCAGTCGTTAAGTTGTGAGCCGACCTTTGACACCCTGATCAAAATAATGAATAAAAAGAGGGATGAAACATTTAACAATGAAAAATAGAGGATGAAGCAGTATGGGAAGCGTAAAAACTATCAAAAAAGGAATAGCCATTGCCTTGAGCATGATGCTGGCGGTAACCGTATTACCAACAGGATTTGGAGTGCCAAAAGTACAGGCAGCAGGCGAAATGCTGTATGTGGGAAATATACGGGTAACAGAGGCAAACGCATCGGATGTTCTTGGAAATAAGACTATTTCCTATCAGGCATCCACGCATACACTGACACTCAATGGGGCAAATCTGACGACTCCGATGAAGGCCGGTAAATATATCTATGGCATTCGGTATGAAGGAGCAGGACAGACGCTGAACCTTGTCCTGAACGGTACAAATACGATCACAACAGGAAATGTAACCGATGCAAAAGAGTGCTACGGAATTTATTTAAGTATGAATGATACCTTGAAAATTTCCGGTACCGGAACACTGAAGGTCACAGCCGGAAATGCAATGGATGACAGCATGGGAATTCTGACCGGAAGCCTTAAGATGGAGCAGGGAAGTGTAGAGGCATCTGCAGGAAAAGAAACCATATGTAAAATTAAACGTATCTTCCATTATGCTTCAGGTAAAAAAGCAACTTGTAAAGTAACGGTAAAATAAAAAGGAACTGACATGAAAAAATACGGAAAACTGCTCTGTGCATTTACTTTAGCGGTCACGGTAACCTTAACAGGTTCCTCCTCCATAGCGGTCCATGCAACAGAACAGAAAATTGAAGACACCAAAGGAAAACTGAATGAATTGCAGGAAAAGAAGAAACAGGCAGACCAGAAAGTAAAAGACCTGCAAAACAGCAAAGACAGCATGGGGCAGGAATTAGAAAATCTCGATGCAAAGTTAGCAGAGATCAGCACTTCTTTAACCGGTCTCGAAAATAAGATCACCGAGAAGCAGAGCAGTATCCGTGAAACCAAAAAACAGTTAAAGAAAGCAAAAAAACGTGCGAAAAAGCAGTACCAGAGCATGAAAAGCCGTATACAGTTCCTGTATGAAAACGGCAGTGAATCACTTTGGATGTCCTTATTGAATGCGGAATCCATGTCGGATTTTATCAATCGGGCAGAATACGTCAAAGCGATCAGCAGCTATGACAGGGAAAAATTAGAAGAATACGAGCAGATGTGTGCAAAGATAGCTTCTGACAAAGCCAAATTAGAGGAAGAAGAGAAGAGTCTGCAGGCATTAGAACAGAAGACAAAAGAAAAAAAGGAACAGATGAATACGCTGATCGCATCCACAAAGGAAAACATCAGCAGATCGGAACAGGAGATCGGTGAGACGCAGAACCTCTCCGCAGAATATGAAGCCGAAATAGAAAAGCAGAAAGCATATGAGGCACAGTTAGAGGCACAAAAGGCAAAAGAAGACGCAGCAAGGATGAGTGAGATCAAGGCACAGGAAGCCGAAGGGGCAGATGGCTCCAAGGTGCAGACACAGGCGGGAGATTTAGAACTGTTAGCGGCACTGATCGAGTGTGAAGCAGGCGGAGAGCCATACGAAGGAAAGTTAGCAGTCGGTAGCGTAGTGCTGAATCGCGTGGCAAGCTCGCATTTTCCAAACAGCGTAGTCGGGGTCATATACCAGAGCGGTCAGTTTTCGCCGGTAGCAAGCGGTCGATTTGCAACCGTATTGGCAAGGGGAGCAGATGCTTCCAGTACACAGGCGGCACAGGAGGTCATCGGTGGCAGAATCACGGTCAAATGTCTCTATTTCCGGAGAAATAACGGAACGATCCAGGGAACAGTCATTGGCAATCATGTGTTCTATTAACTTGAAGTAAAAGCGGGATTTTGTACAAACTATACAAAAAATCCCCGCTTTTTTTCAATCTCGGAAAGGATTTTGATAAATTTTTAACAATAAGGTTTTTGTTGCATTTTTTAACAGATTATGCTATCATTATTAACGAAGTAAAGCTTAGGTTGAAGTACATAAATTCTTTTGATTTAAGCTTCGAGTAGTAAGGAATAAATTAAAAACTCAGCAGTTTTTCAATTTATTTTTTTTAAGTATGAGATTGTTAAAAAATTAACATCTCATCCACACAAAGAAATCATAAAAAGGAGAAGAAGAAATGGCAGAAAAAGTAGTTTTAGCAGGCGCATGTCGTACAGCAATCGGAACTATGGGAGGAGCTTTAAGCACAACTCCGGCTCCAGTTTTAGGATCTATCGTTATTAAAGAAGCATTAAACAGAGCTGGTGTACCAGCAGAAAAAGTTGATCACGTATATATGGGATGTGTAATCCAGGCAGGATTAGGCCAGAACGTAGCACGTCAGGCTTCCATCAAAGCAGGATTACCAATCGAGACACCGGCAGTTACAGTAAACGTTGTATGTGGTTCTGGTCTGAACTGCGTAAACATGGCTGCACAGATGATTAAAGCAGGAGATGCTGACATCGTAGTAGCAGGTGGTATGGAAAATATGTCTATGGCACCATACGCAGATATGAGCGGACGTTACGGACACAGAATGAACAACGCTACTTTAGTAGATACCATGGTAAACGATGCATTATGGGATGCATTCAACAACTACCACATGGGAATCACAGCAGAGAACGTAGCAGAGCAGTGGGGATTAACCCGTGAGCAGTTAGACGAGTTCGCAGCAACTTCACAGCAGAAATGCGAAGCAGCTCAGAAAGCTGGAAAATTCAAAGATGAGATCGTTCCTGTAGAAGTTAAGAAGAAAAAAGAAACTGTTATCGTAGATACAGATGAAGGACCACGTCCTGGAACAACAAAAGAGAGCATCTCCAAATTACGCCCGGCATTCAAGCCAGACGGAATTGTTACAGCAGCTAACGCTTCCGGAATCAATGACGGAGCAGCAGCAGTTGTTGTTATGAGCGAGAAAGCAGCAAAAGAATTAGGTGTTAAACCAATGGCTACATTCGTAGCAGGAGCACTTGGCGGAGTTGACCCATCTATCATGGGTGTTGGACCGGTTGCTTCCACAAAGAAAGTATTTGCTAAGACAGGCTTAACAATTGATGATATGGACTTAGTAGAAGCTAACGAAGCATTCGCAGCACAGTCCTTAGCAGTAGCACATGACTTAAACTTCGATATGAGCAAAGTTAACGTAAACGGTGGTGCGATTGCACTTGGACATCCGGTAGGAGCTTCAGGATGCCGTATCCTTGTTACACTGTTACACGAGATGCAGAGAAGAGATGCTAAGAAAGGTCTTGCAACACTTTGCATCGGTGGTGGAATGGGATGCTCTACTATCGTTGAGAGAGACTAATCAACAACAGGTATCAATAGCCGGTGTCTGATGACACCGGCATCAAAAGTTAATAAAATTCCATAAGGAGGAACTGACATGAAAGTTGGTATTATTGGAGCAGGAACCATGGGTTCCGGTATTGCACAGGCATTTGCACAGACAGAAGGATATGAAGTATGCTTATGTGATATTAATGACGAATTTGCAGCAAACGGAAAAGCTAAAATTGCAAAAGGATTTGAGAAGAGAGTTGCAAAAGGCAAAATGGAGCAGGCAGCTGCAGATGCTATCTTAAACAAAATCGTTACAGGTACAAAAGAAATTTGTACAGATTGTGACTTAATCGTTGAGGCAGCTCTTGAGGTAATGGATGTTAAAAAACAGACATTCAAAGAGTTACAGGATATCGTAAAGAAAGATTGTATCTTCGCTACAAATACATCTTCCCTTTCTATCACAGAAATCGGTGCAGGAATTGACAGACCGGTAATCGGTATGCATTTCTTCAACCCGGCTCCTGTTATGAAACTGATCGAGGTTATCAAAGGCGAGAATACACCGGACGAGTTAAAAGACAAGATCGTTGCTATTTCTAAAGAGATCGGTAAGACTCCTGTAGAAGTAAACGAAGCTGCTGGTTTCGTTGTAAACAGAATCTTAATCCCATATGTAAACGAAGGTGTTGGCATCCTTGCTGATGGCGTTGCTTCTGTAGAAGGAATCGACACAGCTATGAAATTAGGTGCAAACCATCCAATGGGACCATTAGAGTTAGGTGACTTAATCGGATTAGATATCTGCCTTGCTATCATGAACGTATTATATGATGAGACAGGTGATCCTAAATACCGCCCACATCCATTACTTAAGAAAATGGTACGCGCAGGCAAATTAGGACGTAAGACAGGCATCGGATTCTACGACTATTCAAAATAATAAGATGAGCAGAAGGAATAACGGGGAACATTCCCCGCTGTTCCGTATGCGAAATACCTCAAGATGAAACAAGCATTTTGGGGAATTTGCTCGTTTTAAAATAAATAAAGTAAATGGAGGAATATAAATCATGGATTTTTGTTTAGATAAAAAACATGAAATGGCGAGAACTCTTTTCAAAGAATTCGCTGAGACAGAAGTAAAACCTCTCGCTCAGGAGGTTGACGAGACAGAACATTTCCCGGCAGGAACTGTTGAGAAAATGGCAAAAGCAGGCTTTATGGGAATTCCTGTACCAAAGGAGTACGGCGGACAGGGATGTGATCCTCTTACATATACCATGTGTGTAGAAGAGTTATCAAAAGTTTGTGCAACAACAGGCGTTATCGTATCTGCACATACATCTCTTTGCATCGACCCGATCATGACATATGGTACAGAAGAGCAGAAGAAAAAATATGTAACACCACTTGCAAAAGGTGAAAAACTTGGTGCTTTCGGTTTAACAGAGCCGGGTGCTGGTACAGATGCTCAGGGATGCCAGACAAAAGCAGTTTTAGATGGTGACGAGTGGGTATTAAACGGATCTAAATGTTTCATCACAAACGGTGAAGTTGCAGACGTATATATCATCATTGCTATCACAAGCGTAACAGAGGATAAGAGAGGAAGAAAGAAAAAGAACTTCTCCGCATTTATCGTAGAAAAAGGTGCTCCGGGATTCTCCTTCGGAACAAAAGAGAAGAAGATGGGTATCCGTGGTTCATCCACATATGAGTTAATCTTTGAGGATTGCAGAATTCCAAAAGATGCTTTATTAGGACCTGAAGGAAAAGGTTTCCCAATCGCAATGCATACATTAGACGGTGGACGTATCGGTATCGCTGCTCAGGCTCTTGGTATTGCTGAAGGTGCATTAGATGCAACTATCGCATATGTAAAAGAGAGAAAACAGTTCGGTCGTACAATCGCTCAGCAGCAGAACACTCAGTTCCAGTTAGCTGATATGGCAGCAAAGATTGATGCAGCAAAATTCCTTGTATATAGAGCAGCTATGGCAAAAGCAACACAGAAAGTATATTCTGTAGAAGCAGCTAAAGCAAAATTATTTGCAGCTGAGACCGCTATGGACGTAACAACAAGATGCGTTCAGTTATTCGGTGGATACGGATACATCAGAGAGTACGATGTAGAGCGTATGATGCGTGATGCTAAGATCACAGAGATTTACGAAGGAACTTCAGAAGTTCAGCGTATGGTTATCTCTGGTGCTTTATTAAAATAATCGCGATTCCAGCGGATTGAAAATGAAGTCATTAAATCAAACATAAGGAGTGAAATTACCGTGAAAATAGTTGTATGTGTAAAACAGGTACCGGATACAAAAGGCGGAGTTAAATTTAATCCGGACGGTACATTAGACAGAGGTGCGATGCTTACAATCATGAACCCAGACGATAAAGCTGGTTTAGAGGCAGCACTGAGAATTAAAGATGAGTACGGCGCAGAGGTTACTGTACTTACAATGGGTCTTCCAAAAGCAGAGGAAGTTCTTCGTGAAGCTATGGCAATGGGAGCTGACAAGGGAATCCTTGTAACAGATAGAGTATTAGGTGGAGCTGATACATGGGCTACATCTACAACTATCGCAGGAGCTCTTAGAAACATCGATTATGATTTAATCATTACAGGTCGTCAGGCTATCGATGGTGATACTGCACAGGTTGGACCACAGATTGCAGAGCATTTAAATCTTCCTGTAATCTCTTATGCACAGGATATCAAGATCGATGGAGATTCTGTTATCGTACAGCGTCAGTATGAAGACAGATACCATGAATTAAAAGCAAAAATGCCTTGCTTAATTACAGCATTATCTGAGTTAAACCAGCCACGTTACATGACTCCGGGCGGAATCTTCGATGCTTATGATCAGGAGATTACTGTATGGGGCAGAGCTGACTTAAAAGACGTAGATGATTCTGACCTTGGATTAAAAGGTTCTCCTACACAGATCGCAAAAGCATCTGACAAAGTTCGTAAAGGTGCCGGCGAAAAAGTTACTCTTGATGCAACAGAGTCTGTTGACTACATCATGGGTAAATTAAAAGAGAAACATGTAATCTAATAAGAATAAGGAAAAGTGGTGAATAAAAGTGGAAAAAATGAACTTAGAGGAATATAAAGGAGTATTTGTCTTTGCACAGCAGGTTGACAATGAGTTAACCCCAATCGCTTTTGAGTTAATTGGAAAGGGTAAAGACTTAGCAAAAGATTTAAACACTGATGTTACAGCTGTACTTATTGGTTCCGACGTAAAGAGCCTTGCTGACGAGTTAGCAGAGTACGGTGCTGACAAAGTTATCGTTGTAGACGATCCTGAATTAAAAGACTACAGAACAGAGCCATATGCTCATGCACTTGCATCTGTAATCAAAGAGTACAAACCGGAGATCATGTTAGTAGGTGCTACAGCAATCGGTAGAGATTTAGGACCTCGTGTATCCGCAAGAGTTAAAACAGGTTTAACAGCAGATTGTACTGTACTTGAAATCGGTGAGTTCAAAGGTGTTGCAAACCAGTTATTAATGACTCGTCCTGCATTCGGTGGTAACACAATCGCTACGATTGCTTGCCCTAACACACGTCCTCAGATGGCAACAGTACGTCCGGGCGTTATGCAGAAATTAGAGCCTGTAAAAGGTGCTAAAGCAGAAGTTATCGAGTACAACCCAGGATTTACTCCTGACAACAAATATGTTGAAATCTTAAAAGTTGTAAAAGAAGCTAAGAGCGCAGAGAACATCATGGACGCTAAGATCTTAGTATCCGGTGGTCGTGGAGTTGGTTCTGCAGAGAACTTCAAAATGCTTCAGGATTTAGCAGATGTACTTGGCGGAATGGTTAGCTGCTCTCGTGCAGTAGTAGAGAATGGCTGGAAACCAGTTGATGTTCAGGTAGGTCAGACAGGTAAGACTGTACGTCCTAACTTATACTTCGCAATCGGTATTTCCGGAGCAATCCAGCACGTTGCAGGTATGGAAGAATCTGATATAATCATCGCAATCAACAAAGATGAGGATGCTCCAATCTTTGATGTAGCTGATTACGGTATCGTTGGAGACTTAAACAAGATCGTTCCAGCATTAACAGAAGCTTTAAAAGCTGAGTTAAATAAATAATCAGAATGATATAAGACTTAGAGGGACTGTCACATGAATGTGTGGCAGTCCTTTTTTGCGTTATAGGATTAGGGCATCAAAAGGCGGTTTCAAGTGTTTTGATTGGCAACCTGCACAAAGTCGGGGCCATTTTGTTCCGTTGTGCGAAAATAAGAAAATCTAAGTCTGCCTGAGTTAGGTTGTGATGGAATGACGTGTACGTCTTAAACGCCCCCTCCATGGGGCTTAAGACTTTTGCTGCCGTCCATGGCAGCAAAACACTATGCATGAACAGCCAGACTAAGATTTACTAACTTTCGTCCAAAGTCACAAAAGCAGTCCCGGCTTTGTGCAATTTGCCAATCAAAAAACTTGGAATCGCCTTTTAACACCCTGATCATACATGAAAAAGAGCATCGAGGTCTTTACAAGTAGTTTTCAATACTATATAATATAATTCGAGGTGAATTTATGACAATAGATATGAAAGACTTCTTAAGCGGAATTACCGACATCCTGCATAGGATTGACTATATAAAGCCGGAGGATCTGCCGAATATTGATTTATATATGGATCAGGTCACTACGTTTATGGATTCCCAGTTAGAGGCATCGAAGCGTTATCCTGAGGACAAGATCCTGACAAAGACGATGATCAACAACTATGCGAAGAATAATCTGATCCCGCCACCGGAGAAGAAGAAATATACCAAAGAGCATATCCTCTGTCTGATCTTTATTTACTATTTTAAAAATATTTTGAGCATCAGTGATATCCAGCGGATATTAAACCCGATCACGGACAAGTATTTTGGAACAGACAAGGAAAGTTCCGTGGGTATGACGGATATCTACAGTGAGGTGTTCAGTTTAGAAAGTGAGGAGACAAAGAATCTTTTAAAGGATTTAGCGAGAAAGTATAGTATCAGCCAGAAGACCTTTTTAGATTGTGAGGATCTCTCAGAAAAAGACAGGGAATTTTTACAGACATTTGCATTTATCTGTGAACTGAGTTTTGATGTGTATATCAAAAAGACGCTGATTGAAAAAATGATCGATTCCCTTCCGCAGGAGGATAAGAAAGAATCCAAAAAAGATGCTAAAAAAGAAGCGAAAAAGACAAAGAAATAGAAGTATAGAAGAATAAAATAATCTAACGAATCCAAAAGCGGAATCATGAGTGGGACAGAGCCAGTGCATCATATTGGCATGGCAAAGTTTCACCTATGATTCCGGTGTTATTTTTAGTGTAATTTCAGTATTATTAGTATTAGTAGTATTTTATTAGTTTTCTCCGGCTGTTATTTTGAATATATTGATCAGGTCTGTTATCGGTTCTTCTTAGGATTTGGCATCGTCATCTACAGATACCCGTTCAAATACCATATCATAACCGTCATTTCCGTAATTTAAAGAACGGTTGACACGGCTGATCGTTGCAGTAGAAGCTCCGGTCTTTTCCGCAATGTCGAGATAGGTTTTCTGTGCACGCAGCATTCTTGCCACTTCATAGCGCTGCGAGAGTGAGAGCAGCTCATTGACGGTACAGACATCTTCAAAAAAACGGTAACACTCTTCTTTATTTTCCAAAGACAGAATTGCATCAAATAAATGATTTACTGCCTCAGTATGAACATTTTTACTCATAGTATCAATCTCCTTTGGTCAGTCCTTTGTTTACTTAAAATTTTAGCATATTAAAGTTTTGACGTAAACCCATTTTTTAAAGATTGACACTGAAACAGAAAAATGCTAGCCTTTAACAGAGATAAAAGAAAGATAAGGGGAATTTTATGTACGAGAAGTTAAATAATATGCAAAAAGAAGCCGTCTTTCAGACCGAGGGACCGGTACTGATCTTAGCAGGAGCGGGTTCAGGAAAAACGCGTGTGCTGACCTACCGGACGGGCTATTTAATAGAAGAAAAGGGAGTCAATCCCTACAATATCATGGCAATTACCTTTACGAATAAAGCCGCAGGCGAGATGCGGGAGCGTATCAGTGAGCAGGTCGGATACGGGGCAGAGAGCATCTGGGTATCCACCTTCCACTCCACCTGTGTACGAATCCTTCGCAGACATATAGACCGGCTGGGGTTTGATAACAATTTCACGATCTATGATTCCGATGACCAGAAGACGTTGATGAAAGACATCTGTAAACGTTTAGAGATTGATACAAAAATTTACAAAGAGCGGACATTTTTAAATGCGATCTCTTCTGCGAAGGACGAACTGATGGACCCTGTGGCGTTTGAACTGTCCGCAGTGGGAGATTACAACAGACAGCGTCAGGCAAAGGTATACCGGGAATATCAGGCAGCATTAAAAAAGAATAATGCGTTGGATTTTGACGATCTGATCATGAAAACAGTAGAGCTGTTCCGTGCGGATGCAGAGGTGCTTGACTACTATCAGGAGAGATTCCGTTATATCATGGTCGATGAGTATCAGGACACCAATACGGCACAGTTTGAACTGATCCGGACATTAGCGTCCAAATATCAGAACCTCTGTGTGGTCGGTGATGATGATCAGTCCATTTACAAATTCCGTGGTGCGAATATCTATAATATTTTAAATTTTGAAAAACATTTTCCAAATGCCAGAGTGATCAAGTTAGAGCAGAACTATCGTTCCACACAGACCATCTTAGATGCTGCAAACGGAGTCATCAAAAACAATGAAGGACGAAAAGAAAAGGCACTTTGGACAGAAAACGGCACAGGAGACAAGATTGATTTTGAACAGTTTGATACGGCATATGAAGAGGCAGACTACATAGCAAAAGATATCAGAAAAAAAGTAGAGGCCGGTGATTATCAGTATAAAGACTGTGCCATTTTGTATCGTACGAATGCCCAGTCACGTCTTTTTGAGGAGCGTTTTGTCATCAGCGGGATTCCTTACAAGATTGTTGGCGGAGTCAACTTCTATGCGCGAAAGGAAATCAAGGATTTACTGTGCTATTTAAAAACGATCGACAATGCAAGAGATGATTTAGCAGTGCGGAGGATCATCAACGTGCCAAAACGCGGGATTGGAGCGACAACCTTAAACCGTGTGCAGGAATATGCAGATGCTCATGATATCAGCTTTTACAATGCGTTGCGTGGTGCAGAAGAGATCACCACATTAGGACGTGCCGCTTCAAAGATCAAACCGTTTGTAATGTTTATCCAATCCATGCGTTCTAAAGCGGAAATTTTAGGCGTATCAGAGCTGTTAAGGGATATTATCGAGCAGACCGGATATGTGACGGAATTAGAGGCCGAGGATACGGAGGAAGCAAAGGCAAGGATTGAAAATATTGATGAGTTGATCAGCAAGGCGGCAGCCTATGAGGATGTCTGTGAAGAAAACGGAGAGCCTGCGAGTCTGAGCGGATTTTTAGAAGAGGTTGCATTAGTTGCCGATATCGACAGTCTCGATGAAGATCAGGATTATGTTATTCTGATGACACTCCACAGTGCCAAAGGGTTAGAGTTCCCGCAGGTATATCTTGCAGGAATGGAGGACGGACTGTTTCCAAGTTATATGAGCATTGTGGCAGACGATGCGGCAGCGGAATTAGAAGAGGAACGCCGTCTGGCATATGTGGGGATCACAAGAGCAAAACAGAATCTTGCCATTACCTGTGCAAAACAGAGAATGGTTCGTGGAGAAACACAATATAATAAAGTATCACGATTTGTAAAAGAAATCCCAAGAGAACTGTTAAGCGGTGCTGTCCGTAAAGAAAAAGAGCATAAAGAGCCAAAAGCGGCAACGTATCAGCAGGCAAAGCAGATCTTCCGGGCAAAACCATACGGTATGCCGCAAAAACCGGAAAAATCCTTTGGAACACCGGGCAATCCGGCATCGCTCGGCTATCAGGAAGGAGACCGCGTCAGACACATGAAATTTGGCGAAGGAACGGTGCAGAATATCGTGCAGGGCGGACGTGATTATGAGGTAACCGTGGACTTTGATAAGGTCGGTGTGAAAAAAATGTTTGCTTCTTTTGCAAAGCTAAAAAAAGTATAAAATTTTTAAAAATTTACGAATTATGTATAGGCTATTAGGAAAAAATATGATATACTGAAAAAAATCAAACAGTAACCAGCATATGGAAATGGAGGAGCGTGGCTATGAGCAGAGTAGAAGAGATGTTAAACGAGTTATTAAAGAAAAAAGAGGAAGAAGAGAAAGAAAATAAAAAGGTTCTCAAAGTACTTGCAGTAGTAGGGATTGTAGCAGCAGTAGCAGGAATTGCATATGCTGTATATCGTTTCTTTGCACCGGATTATTTAGAGGATTTTGAAGATGACTTCGACGATGAGATGGACGAGGATTTCTTTGATGATGATGAGAATGAATTTGAGGACGATGCAGATTCAGAATAATGAAGAATAATACGAAAGGGCTGCAATCATGTTGCAGTCCTTTTTTGATTTCATAGGAAATACTGTGTTAAATTAACGTAAGAAAGTAGAAACTTTCCTATGAAATCAAAACGCTCCGCGAGGATGCACAGCTCGCGGTAAGAAAAATATCGCTTTGCGAACCGCGAGCGCGCGGAACAAAAGCTGTGCTATGGAAGTATCTGAAAATCACGGAGTGTGCGAAGCACACTTTTATTCGTATAGGAGTATGTATGAAAAAAGGACAGGTTTTAGAAGGAATTGTAGAAAGAGTGGTGTTTCCGAATAAGGGAATTGTCAGTGTAGAAGGAGAAGAACAGAAGGTCATTGTAAAAAATGCAATAGAAGGACAAAAGATCCGTTTTTCCATTAATAAAAAAAGAAAGGGCAAAGCAGAGGGCAGGCTTTTAGAAGTGATAGAAAGATCACCGCTTCAGACAGAAGAAGAGTGTGCGTATTTCGGAAAATGCGGCGGTTGTATGTATCAGGGAGTGCCATATCAGGAACAGCTTAGAATCAAGGAAACGCAGGTAAAAAATCTGTTAGCACCGGTGCTTTTGAATGCAGGTTATGAGTTAGATGAGATTTTCGAGGGTGTCAAAGAGAGTCCGAGAAGTCTTGCTTATCGCAATAAAATGGAGTTTTCTTTTGGAGATGAAGTCAAGGATGGCCCGCTCAGTCTTGGAATGCATAAACGCGGAAGTTTTCATGATATTGTAACGGTGGACGGATGCCGTATCGTGGATGAGGATTATTCGAAAATTTTAAGAGGTGTGCTGGACTTTTTTACCGAGCGTCAGGTTCCTTTTTATCATAAAATGAGTCATGTGGGTTATCTGCGTCATCTGCTGGTACGAAAAGCCGTCAAGACCGGAGAGATTTTAATTGACCTCGTAACGACCACGCAGATAATCGAGGGTATTGATACAAAAGAACTGTTATCAGAAATGGTATCTATGATCTGTTCCCTGGATTTAGAGGGAACGGTTGTCGGAATCCTGCATACGGAAAATGACAGTGTAGCCGATGCCGTGATCAATGAACGCACGGAACTTTTATATGGTCAGGATCATTTTGATGAGGAACTGCTCGGACTGCATTTTTCTATTTCGCCGTTTTCCTTTTTCCAGACAAACTCTCTTGGAGCGGAGGTACTCTATGAGACGGCACGGGAGTATGTTGCCGATGCAGGAAACGGAAAGGTAGTCTATGACCTTTACAGTGGAACCGGAACGATCGCACAGATTCTAGCCCCGGTTGCCAAAGAGGTGATCGGAGTAGAGATCATTGAAGAAGCGGTGGAAGCAGCGAAAGAAAATGCAAAACGTAACCGTTTAGAGAATTGTGAATTTTTAGCAGGAGACGTTTTAAAGGTGCTCGATGACATTGAACAAAAACCGGATTTCATTGTCTTAGATCCGCCAAGAGACGGGATCCATCCCAAGGCATTAGAAAAGATCATCAGCTACGGAGTAGAAAAGATGGTCTATATTTCCTGCAAGCCAACGAGCCTTGCAAGGGATTTAGAGGTGTTGTTAGCGAGAGGGTATGAGGCAGAGCGGATCTGCTGTGTGGATATGTTCCCGCAGACGACCGGGATAGAGAATGTGTGCCTTTTGGGCAAACGAAAACCAGATGCCAAGGTAAAAATAGGCATTGATATGGATGATTATTACCGTATCAGGGAGAATGCTGAAAGCAAATAAACCTTTACAAAACCGAATAATACACTGAATTAAAGCAAGATAGAAGCTGTTGATGCGTTAGAAGATAACGTGTCAGCGGCTTTTTCTTTTTATCTAAAAATCTATTAGTCAAATCTGAAAGGAGTCAATTCTATGGCAAAGAAAAATGTAAGAAACATGAAGGTTTGTGGACAGAGTGGTTATAAATATGAGACAGTTCCGGCAATTACATTAAAAGGAAAGTGGCTGGAAGAACTGGGCTTTCATCTTGGGGATTATGTGCAGGTGAAATGTGAAAATGGTCAGCTGATTATCACGCCGGATGTGAATAAAGCACAGGAGCAGGAAGCAAAAACAGCATTTATGGATGAGGAGATTAAGAAACCGAAAATCAGATATCAGAATGAAAAGGAAGAAATTACTGCAAAATATGTGGCAAAGCAGAGTACCGGCTGTTATGGAAAGAAAGCATGAGAGGGGGAGAAAGTATGGCAAGAATTATCATGTGCGGATCATTTAAAGGGGGAGTTGGCAAGACTGCCAGCTCCTGGAACCTGGCTTATTCACTGGCGAGATGGGAAAAAGGATTTATCTGTGCTGGAAAAGAGTATCGGGGACGGGGATCTGGAAAAGTCTTCCCTGGATCTGTTTTCCCTTGAGATGTTTGAGAACATTGCGTATGTGATGGCGAAGCATGCGGATCCGTCTATTCCGGATAATCCGGAGGAATGGCTGGATGAATTTAATACATTCAGTATTTATCAGGTTCTGCCGAAGCTGATTGAACTGTGGGGAATGAACATTAAGACAGATGTTGAGGCTAAAAAAAACTTCATGCAACAGACCGTGAAATGACAACTCCCCTGTTTCTTCTCCGGTGTGTGCAGCTGGGGATTTCCATCCGGGATCTGGATCTGCTGACTATCGGGATGGTGAATGATATATTTGTGGAGAGCAGGAACGATGAGTACAAAGGGTGGAGAAAGGTTGCCACACAGGAGGATTTCGACAGGTTCTGATCTGATGAAATGTGGTGACAGGATGATTCAGAAAGGGTATAA